>Ga0160442_100223_pt1 | contig 43450 bp, 43 predicted proteins | sample HID1971M_E1MG_FD_108252 | JGI IMG/M metagenome (GOLD analysis project Ga0160442, IMG submission 108252) | Enriched millipede-associated microbial communities from UW Madison campus, WI, USA - HID1971M_E1 MG | ecosystem: Host-associated > Arthropoda: Insects > Digestive system > Unclassified ... | reverse complement strand
TCGCCGAGGCCCTCAACACCCGACCCCGACAAACCCTCGACTGGGCCACCCCCGCCGAGAAACTCGCCGAGCTACTCTCGACCACCTGACCAACCGGTGTTGCGATGACCCGTTGAGACCGCCTACGCATCCTGGCGAGGTAGTACGGACTACCTCGCGGGGTCGGGGACCATCGCGGCAGGCTCGGCCGGGCGGGCGATGGCGGCCAGCGACCGTCGCGCCGACGGGACGGACAACACGGCCGCGATGAAGGCCACGAGCAGCGCCCCGGCGACCACGAGCAGCACCTGCACGGAGTACCGGTCGGCGAGCGGGCCGAAGACGACCATGCTCAGCGGCATCGCGACGGTCATGACGATGCCGACGAAGCCGAAGACGCGGCCCTGCATCTCGGGCTCCACCGTCTCCTGGAGGATGGCCATGCTGGGGGCGGACATCAGTGTGAACGCGACGCCGACGAACAGGCCGAGCACGTAGAACACCCACAGGTTGGTCGACAGGCCCAGGCCGAGGGTGAACACCCCCGCGCCGAGGGTGGCGAGCATGATCAGCGCGACGCGGTTCTTCACACGCGTCCCGACCACCGCCATCGCGAGCCCGCCCGCGAGCATGCCGGCCGCCCAGAACACCTCGTTGGTGGTGAGCTTCCAGACCTCGTCGCCGAACGTCCGGGTCACCATGAGCGGCGTGAGGTAGGAGGGCGCGCCGACGAGCACCATGGTCGTGGCGAAGATCGTCATGAGCCACTTCACGGCGCCGTGGCCACGGATGTAGCGGACGCCCGCGGCCAGGTCGCCGAAGTAGCTCGGCCGCTCCGGGGCCGCGCCCTCGGGTGCGGCGTCGTGCCGGACCAGTCGCGGCACGGTGACCAGCAGCAGCATGGCGATGCCGAGCACCGCGGTGACGACGTCCACGAAGAACACCGCGACGATGTCGAAGCTCGCGTAGATCGCCGCGGCGACCACGGGGGCGAGCAGCATCATCCCGGACTGGATGGACTGGTTGATCCCGTTGATGCGGATGAGCTGCGGCGCCGGCACGATCTGCGGCACCATCGCGTTCACCGCGGGCGTCTGGATCCCCGCGAACGTGGAGCGGACGGCGAGCGCCACGTAGATCAGCCACAGGTCGTCGACGCCGGAGAGCATGAGCAGCGCGAGCGCGAGCGTGATCGTCGCGATGGCGCTGTCCGCGCCGATGATCAGCAGCTTGCGCGAGTGCCGGTCCGCCCACACCCCGCCGAAGATCGACATGAACGCCTGCGGCAGCATGCCGAACACGATGCTGAGCATCAGCACCGACCCCGACTGCGTGACGATCGTCAGGTGCCACATCACCGCGAACTGCACGAGCATCGACCCGAGCAGCGAGACCGTCTGACCGGTGAGGAAGATCGCGACGTTCCGCTTCCAGCCGGGCATCTCGTCGTGCGGGTCGGGCGCGCCGTCGCTCGTGTCGTCGTTCATGGTGCTGGAGGACGGTGCGGGGTCGGGGAACTCATCGGTTCCGTGCGCGCTCACCGTGCCATCGTCGCCTGTAGCCTGACCGCGTGCCCAGCCGATTTCCCCCGCGCGAGACCCTCCACCGGCACCCCGGGGACGGCTGGGTGGCCTGCGGCGACCACCGGCACTGGGGCCTCTACGGCGCGGCGGGGCTGCTGCTCGCGCGGCGCGCGCCGTCCGCGACGTCACCCGGCCCGGTGACGGACGTCGTCCTGCAGCACCGCGCGGTCTGGTCGGACCAGGGCGGCACGTGGGGCGTGCCCGGCGGCGCGCTGGCCCCGCAGGAGACGCCGATCGACGGAGCGCTGCGGGAGAGCCTCGAGGAGGCGGCCGTGGAGCCGCGCGCGGTGCACGTGCTTGGCACGCACGTGCTCGACCACGGCCCGTGGGCCTACACCACCGTGCTCGCGGACGTCGCGCCGGGCGCCCGCGTGACGCCCGGGGCGGCCGACCCGGAGAGCCTGGAGGTGCGGTGGGTCGCCGTCGACGAGGTGACGACCCTCCCCCTGCTGCCCGCGTTCGCGACGGCGTGGCCCGCGCTGCGGGCGCGGCTCGACGACCGGTCCTGACCCGGCCCGTCCCGACGCGCCCGGCACGGGGCCGTCAGAGGGCGGCGTCCTCCCCCGACTGCCCGTGCAGCACGCGCGCGGCCTCGGCGATCGACCCGGACAGCGACGGGTAGACGGTGAACGAGTCGGCGACGTCGTCCACGGTGAGCCGGTGCGCGACGGCGAGGGTGATCGGGAAGATCAGCTCGCTGGCGCGCGGGGCCACGACGACGCCGCCGAGCACGACGCCGGCGTCCGGGTGGGCGAACAGCTTCACGAAGCCGTCGCGCATGCCCAGCATCTTGGCGCGCGGGTTGCGCGCCAGCGGCAGCGTCGTCGTGACGTAGCGGTAGCCGCGCTCGCGCAGCTTCTCCTCGCTGAGCCCGACGGTCGCGATCTCGGGGGCGGTGAAGATGTTGGCGGCGACGCGGCCCGGCTTGAGCGGCGCGACGGCGTCGCCCAGGGCGTGCGACATCGCGATGCGCCCCTGCATGGCCGCCACCGAGGCGAGCGGCAGCACGCCGGTGCAGTCGCCCGCGGCGTAGACGCCGGGCACGGAGGTGCGCGAGACGCGGTCCACCTCGACGTGCCCGCTCGCCGACAGGCGCACGCCCGCCTCCTCGAGGCCGATCCCGGCGGTGGAGGGCACCCCGCCGACGGCGATGAGCACGTGCGAGCCCTCGACGACGCGGCCGTCGGTCAGCGTGACGGCGACGCCGTCCTCGGTGCGCACGGCGGCCGCCGCGCGGGAGCGCGACATGACGGTCATGCCCCGGGCGCGGAACACGCCCTCGAGCAGCTCGGCGGCGTCCATGTCCTCGCCGGGCAGGACCCGGTCGCGGGAGGAGACGAGCACGACCTGCGAGCCGAGGGCCTGGTAGGCGCCCGCGAACTCGGCGCCGGTGACGCCGGACCCGACGACGATCAGCTTCTCGGGCAGCTCGGCGAGGCCGTAGAGCTGCGTCCAGGTGAGGATGCGTTCCCCGTCGGGGACGGCGGTGGGCAGCGTGCGCGGCGTGGCGCCGACGGCGAGCAGCACGGTGTCGGCGTCGAGCGTCGTCGTGCCCGTGCCCGTGTCGACGACGACCCGCGACGGGCCGTCGAGCCGGCCCTCGCCGACGACGATCTCCACGCCCTCGCGCTCGAGCCGAGAGTGGATGTCGCGCGACTGCGCGTCGGCGAGCGCGAGCACGCGGGCGTTCACCGCCTCGAGGTCGACCAGGTCGCGGCGCTCGCCCGCCGGGGCCTCGCCGCGGACGCCCAGCTCGGGTCCCTGCTCGGCCGTGGTGAACCACTCGGCGGTGGCGATGAGGGTCTTGGAGGGCACGACGTCGGTGAGCACGGCGGCACCGCCGAGGCCGTGGCGCTCGACGACGGTGACGCGGGCGCCGAGCCGGCGGGCCACGAGGGCGGCCTCGTAGCCGCCCGGGCCGCCGCCGACGACGACGACGTGCGGCAGGCGCGGGTCGGTCTCGGGGACGCCGGGGGTGGCGGCGACGGTGGAGGCCGGGCTGTCGGGGGCGGTGGCCGGCAAGGTGTCCGGGGAAGGGGTGTTCACGGAGGGCACGGGGGCCATTGTGTCAGCCCGGCGGGGCGCCTGCGCCGGCGCGGCGACGGTCCCCGGCCCGGACTACCCTCGGGACCATGAGCACCACGAGCCGCAGCGTCGGGGACCTCGACGACCCGACCACCGACCCGTTCGACGTCGCCCGCGCCGCGGCCGACCACATCGCCGAGGCGACCGGGGTGCCCGGTCACGACGTCGCCCTCGTGCTGGGCTCCGGCTGGGGCGGTGCCGCCGAGCTGGTCGGCGACGTCGTGGCGGAGATCCCGACCCACGAGATCCCCGGCTTCGCCCGCCCGGCCGTGGCCGGCCACGCGGCGACGACACGCTCGGTCCGGGTGGAGCGGCCCGACGGCGCGGTGCGGCACGCGCTCGTCATCGGCGGCCGCACGCACCTGTACGAGGGCAAGGGGGTCCGGCGCGTCGCGCACGGGGTGCGCACCGCGGCGGCCACCGGCTGCGAGACCGTCGTCCTCACCAACGGCTGCGGCGGCCTGCACATCGCGTGGCGGCCCGGCCAGCCGGTGCTCATCCGCGACCACATCAACCTCACGGCCACGTCCCCCCTCGAGGGCGCGACGTTCGTCGACCTCACCGACCTGTACTCCCCGCGGCTGCGCGAGATCGCCCGCAGCGTCGACCCGGAGCTGCCCGAGGGCGTGTACGCGCAGTTCCACGGGCCGCACTACGAGACGCCCGCCGAGGTGAAGATGGCCGGCCTCATGGGCGCGGACCTCGTCGGCATGTCGACCACGCTCGAGGCCATCGCCGCCCGGCACGCGGGCATGGAGGTGCTCGGCGTGTCACTCGTGACCAACCTCGCGGCGGGGATCAGCCCGCAGCCGCTGTCCCACGAGGAGGTGCTGGAGGCCGGCCAGGCCGCCGGCCCGCGCATCAGCGAGCTCCTCGCCCGCATCGTCACCGCCCTGTAAGCGCGCACCGAGCCGAGCACCCGACGGAGGGGACCCCGCCATGAGCCTGGACACCGACGACCCGGCCTTCGAGCCGGCCGCGACGGCGACCGACCTGCCCACGCTGCTCGACGCGGTGGAGCGCTGGATCCGCTACGACGTCGACGACGACGACAAGGCCGAGCTGTCCCGGCTCGCCCAGCAGACGTCGTCCGAGCGACCGAGCACCCGCGAGCACGCCGTCGCGCTGCTGCGCGACCGGTTCGCCGGCTCGCTCCAGTTCGGCACGGCGGGGCTGCGCGGCGCGATGGCGCCCGGCCCGAACCGGATGAACCGCGCGGTCGTCACGACCGCGGCGTCCGGCCTCGGCACGTACCTCACGTCGGTGCTGGGCCGGGGCGCGGCGGCGCGCGTGGTGGTCGGCTACGACGCCCGCGACCGGTCGTCGACGTTCGCCGCGGACACCGCCGCGGTGCTCACCGCCGCCGCCCACGAGGTGCTGCTCCTTCCCTCCGCCCTGCCCACCCCGGTGCTGGCGTTCGCGGTGCGCCACCTCGACGCCGACGCGGGCGTCATGGTCACCGCGAGCCACAACCCGGCGCAGGACAACGGCTACAAGGTGTACCTGGGCGGCCGCGTCGTCACCGACGCCGGCCAGGGGGCGCAGATCGTGCCGCCTCACGACGCCCGCATCGCCGAGGCGATCGCCGCCGCGGGGCCGCCGTCGGGCGTGCCGCGCGTGGAGTCCGGCTGGCGGGTCCTGGGCCGCGAGGTGGTCGATGCGTACGTCGCGTCGGTGCACGACCTGGCCGAGCGCGCCGGCACGTCCACCGGCCCGCAGGAGCGGGCGGCGCTGCGCGTCGTCACGACGTCCCTGCACGGCGTCGGCGGCCGCGTCCTCGCCCGGGTGCTGGCCGACGCCGGGTTCACCCGGGTGCTGCCCGTCGAGGAGCAGCTCGACCCCGACCCGGCGTTCCCCACGGTCCGCTTCCCCAACCCGGAGGAGCCGGGCGCCATCGACATGGCGGTCGCCCTCGCCGAGGCGCACGCCGACGTGGTCATCGCCAACGACCCCGACGCCGACCGGTGCGCGGTCGCCGTCTACGACCCGAGCCACGGCACGCACCAGGGCGCGGAGACGGCGCGCTCGCACGGCTGGCGGATGCTGCACGGCGACGAGGTGGGCGCCCTGCTCGGGCGGGAGGCGGTGCGCCGCATCGCCCGCGGCGACGTGCCCGCGCCGGACGGCTCCGGCGTGGGCCCGGTCGTGGCCTCCTCGGTCGTGTCGTCGCGGGTGCTGTCCTCGATCGCGGTCCGCTACGGGGTCGGGCACGCGACGACCCTCACGGGTTTCAAGTGGATCTCCCGCACCCCCGGGCTGGTCTTCGGGTACGAGGAGGCCCTGGGCTACTGCGTGGACCCGGCCCACGTGCGCGACAAGGACGGGCTCAGCACCGCGGTGCTCGTGGCCCTGCTCGCCGCCCGGGAGAAGGCCGCCGGGCGCACGCTCGTGGACGCGCTCGACGACGTCGCCCGCGAGAACGGCCTGTTCGTCACCGACCAGCTCTCCGTCCGGTTCGACGACCTGGACCGCATCCCCGAGACGATGGCGCGGCTGCGCACGGCGCCGCCGCGCACGCTCGCGGGGGCCGGCGTCGCCGAGGTGCTCGACCTGTCCGACGGCGTCGACGGCCTGCCGCCCACGGACGGCGTCGTGCTGCTGGGCGCGGACGACACGCGCGTCGTGGTGCGACCCAGCGGCACCGAGCCGAAGGTCAAGTGCTACCTGGAGGTCGTGGAGCCCGTGGCCCCGGACGCGTCGGCGATCGACGTCGGCCGGCTGCGCGTCGCGGCGCACAGGAAGCTCGACCGGATCAAGGCCGACCTCCGGACCGCGCTCGGCCTCTGACGGGGTACGGGCGCCGCGGCGCTCAGACGACCAGCGCGGCGTCGTCCTGGTCGACGGCGGCCTTCCACTCGCCCTTGCGCGCACGCCAGTCCTCGTCGTCGCTGCCGCGGCGCCAGTAGCCCGACGCCGACAGGAGCTCGCGCGGCACGCCGAGCTCGGTGCGGGCCCACCGACGCAGGTCGCGCACCATGCCCGCCTCGCCGTGCAGGAAGACGTGCGGCGCGCCCGCCGGGAGCTCGCCGGCAGCGTGCGCGGCCCGCACCGCGTCGGCCAGGTCGCTCCCCCGGTGCACCCAGGTGAGCGTGAGGTCCGCGGCGCTGACCAGCTCCTGCTCGTCCTCGGGCCCGGGGACCTCGACGACGACGTGCGCGACCGCGCCGGCCGGGAGCGCCTCGAGGGACGCCGCGATCGCGGGCAGCGCGGCGTCGTCGCCGACGAGCAGGTGCCACGGCGCCTCCGGGTCGGGGGCGTAGCCGGAGCCCGGGCCGAGGAACGTCACCGGCTCCCCCGGCCGCACCCGCACCGCCCAGGGACCGCCCACGCCCTCGTCCCCGTGCACGACGAGGTCGAGGTCCCACTCGGCCTGCCCCGACGCGGCGACGGCGGCGTCGCGCCGCGCGCGCACCGTGTAGGCGCGCAGCAGGGGGCGGCCGTCCGCCAGCTCGCCGAGCACCAGCTTCACGTAGGTGTCCGTGTGACCGGTCGTGCCGACGGCCGCGAGCTCCGGACCCGCGATCGTGACCCGCACCAGGTGCGGGGTGACCCTCCGGACGGCCGTGACGGTGGCGTGTCGAGGGGTGCGCTTGCGGGCGGGCGGGCCGGCGGGGGCCTGGGGCTGCGTGTCGGTCATGGTGAGGCGAGCCTAACTTCCCTCGGGCACCCGTTCTCCTGTGACGTCGGTCACCCGGTCGGGTCCCGCGGGCTCACGCGCGGGCGAACCGCCGCACCCCGGCCACGGCGAGGCCGGCCGCGAGCGCGAGGAGCAGCACCGCCGTCGCAGCGCCGGGGCCGGCACGCTGGAGCAGCCAGGCCGTGGCCGCCACCACGAGCCATCCGCGCAGGTACCACGCGCCCAGCACGAGCATGGACATGTCGCCGTTGGGCGTCATCATCGGCGTGAAGAGGCCGGGCGGCGCCGCGGTCGCGCCGGCCACCCAGACACGCGCGCCGAGCACCAGGGCGACCACGAGGAGCGCGGCCACGATGCCGTCCGCCGCCGCTCCCGCCGATCCCGCCGCGGCCGCGACCAGGGCGAGGATCGCCGGCACCAGCGCGTGGCCGGCGACGGCGCGCGTGGCCGAGCCGGGCAGGAGGGCGCCCGGCTGCGGCTGGGCGGCGAACGCGTACAGGCCGTCGGACCAGGTGCGCGCCGCCGCGTACAGCGCCAGCGACCCGGCGACGGTCACGACGGCGGGGCCGCCGTCGGCCCCCCACCGCACGAAGAGCGCGCCGACGGCTCCCGTCCCGAGCGCGGCGACGGCCGCGGCGGGCCGGCGCCGGAGGCCGAGCAGGTCCCGCGCGGCCAGGGGCGCCGAGCGCAGCAGCAGCTGCGGGAGACGCGCCCGGCGGCCGCGGAACGTGCGGGGTCCGAGCACGTCCGCCGTCGCCCCGGAGTCGCCGCCCACCAGGCCGCGGCCTGCCGTCACGGTCCGCGCCTGGCCCGCGGCGGCCGCGTCCACGTCGAGCTCGTCCGGCAGCACCCGCACCATCAGCCACGCCGACGCCAGCCCGACGGCGACGACCAGCGCGACGCCCACGAGGACGCCGGCCCGTGCCCCGGTCGACGGCGCCGGCGCGAGGGCCGGTAGCGCCGCGGGCGTCGCCGCGCCCAGGGCCGCGACCAGCCCGAGCGCCAGCAGGAGGAGGGTGACCCCGACGGCGGCGCGTCGTCGTCCCGGCGCCTGCGCCGCTGCGCCGACGGCCAGCGGCACCTGCGCCAGCAGCGCGGCCCCCGCCCCCGCGCCGAGCAGGATCCCGGGCTCGGCCGCTACCGGCCCGCCCGCGAGGCCCGCGGCGCCCGCCGTCGCGGCGAAGGCGCCGACGGCCGCGGCCCCGAGCACGAGCAGCAGGGCGCGGCGGCGCAGCACGTCGCGCGGGCGGAACTGCCCGGACAGCGCGAATGACGCCTCCGCGGGGCTCGTCCACAACGGGCCTCCCGCCCGCGCCGCAGCCAGACCGGCGAGGCCGACGACGCCGAGCGCCAGCGCCGACCCGGCGACCAGCACCGCCGCCCGCCCCTCCGGCGCGTCGGGCAGCGGCACCGCCGCGGCCGCCTGGGCGAGGGCGCTCCACAGGATCGGCCCGTACACGAGCGCGAGCAGCACCACCCCGTACCCGAGGTAGACGCGGTCGTGCGGGTCTCCGCCGGACTCCGCGGCACGCACGACGAGCGCCCGGCGCCGCAGCGACCGGACCCAGCGTCGCCAGCGCGGGTAGGGCACGCGGGCGCCGTCGTCGACGTGCCCCGCCGGGATCTCCATGGCGCCCGTCACCATGCTGTCACCGTGCCGTCACGTGCCGTCACGTGCCGTCACCGTGGCCCCGGTGCCGCGAGCTCGATCTCCCGCCCGCGGCGGGCGAGGTCGGCGCGCAGGTCGGGGTCGTGCGTCGCGACGAGCAGCGCCCTGCCGGCGTCCAGCGCGACCCCGACGAGGCGCCGCGCCACCGCCCGCCAGCGCGCGTCGAGCCGCTGCTCCGGCTCGTCGAGCAGCACGAGACGGGCGGGCCGGTAGAGGGTCGTCGCGAGGGCGAACATCTGTCCCTCCCCCGACGACAGCTCCCCGGGGAGCTGGTCGCGCACCCGGTCGAGCTCGGCCGCCGCGAGCGCCGTCTCGACGTCCGGGCCGGGATGGCGTCCCGCCCACGCCGACGCGACGAGGCGCAGGTGCTCGGAGACGGTGAGGTCGGGGTACGCGGACAGGCCGCCCAGCAGCAGCGCGACGTCCTCCCGTCGCCGCTGCCGCGCCTGCGCGGCGGGCAGGCCGAGCACCCGCACGTCGCCCGAGGTCGGCTCGTCCTTGCCCGCGACGAGACGCAGCAGCGTCGACTTGCCGCTCCCGTTCGGCCCGACGACGGCTGCCGCCTCGCCGGGACCCAGCGTCAGCGACGTCGGCGCGAGGACCTGGACGGTGCCGTGCGTGCGCGTGGCCGCACGGACGTCGACGAGCAGCTCACCAGCCACCCTCACGGCCGCCCTCGACCGCCGGTCAGTAGCCGCCGTCGCCGGCGGGTGCGGCCTGGCCGGAGAAGCCTGCGAGCACGCCCGCGGTCCCGGACAGCCCCAGCCGCGTGGCGCCGGCGCGGATCATGGCGAGCGCGTCGTCCAGCGTCCGGACCCCGCCGGAGGCCTTGACCCCCAGCGCGCCGCCCACCGTGCCCGCCATGAGCTCCACCGCGTGCACGGAGGCGCCCCCGGCCGGGTGGAAGCCCGTCGACGTCTTGACGAAGTCCGCACCGGCGTCCCGCGCGGCCCGGCAGACGGCGACGATCTCGTCGTCGGTCAGCGCGGCCGCCTCGATGATGACCTTGAGCAGGTACTCGGCGGGCACGGCCGCGCGCACGGCGGCGATGTCCGCCCGGACCGCGTCGAACGCGCCCTCCTTGGCCGCGCCGACGTCGATCACCATGTCGACCTCGTCGGCGCCGTCGGCGACGGAGCGGGCCGCCTCGGCCGCCTTCACCGCGCTGACGTGCTTGCCCGACGGGAAGCCGCACACGGTCGCCACCGCGAGCCGACCCGCCGCCACCCGCGCGGCGTGCGCGACGAACGTCGGCGAGATGCAGACCGAGAACACGCCCAGGCGGACGCCCTCCTCGACCAGCGCGGTGACGTCGGCGGTCGTCGCCTCCGGCTTGAGCAGCGTGTGGTCGACGAACCGCGCGAGCGCGAGGGCGTCGGCGGGCAGGTCGGACTGCCCGGGCCGGGCGGCGTCGTTCATCGCTGCGCTCCCTCGGCCTGCTGGTACCCCGGCAGGATGACGTCGTCGACCAGCGCGCGACGCTCGTCGTGGTGCATGAACGCGCTCCAGGCTGCGGTCAGCGTGACGTCGGCCAGGTCGTCGATGGTCCAGCCCGCCTCGGTGACGAGCCGCGTCATCTCGTTGCTCATGGACGTGCGGGACATGAGGCGGTTGTCCGTGTTGAGCGTGACCGCGAAGTCCAGCTCCTTGAGGCGCGTGATCGGGTGGTCGGCCACCGACGTCGCCGACGTGGCGCCCGTCTGCAGGTTGGACACGGGGCACACCTCGAGCGCGAGCTGGTGGTCGCGCACCCAGTGCGCGAGGCGCCCCAGCTCGGCGCGCCGCTCACCGGCGTCGTCGAACCCCTCGTGGAACGTGATGTCCTCGACGATCCGCACACCGTGCCCGATGCGGTCCGCCTGGCCCAGGTGCACCGCCTCGGCGATCGACGCCGGCCCGGCGGCCTCGCCCGCGTGGATCGTCGTCGGGAAGTCGTGCGCGGCCAGGTAGCGCCAGATCTCCGCGTGCCGCGAGGGCGGGAACCCGTCCTCCGGGCCGGCGATGTCGAAGCCCACGGCGCCGCGGTCCCGGTAGGCGACGGCGAGCTCGGCGATCTCCTGCCACCGGTCGGTGTGCCGCATCGCGGTGACCAGCTGCCCGACGCGGATGATCTGCCCGCGCGACGCCGCCTCACGGATACCCTCGTCGATGCCCGCCTGCACGGCCTCGACCGTCTCCGGCAGCGTCAGTCCGCGGGCGAGGTGCTGCTCGGGCGCCCAGCGCTGCTCGGCGTACACGACGCCGTCCGCGGCCAGGTCCAGCACGGCCTCGCGCGCCACGCGGGCCAGGGCGTCGGCCGTCTGCATGACGGCGATCGTGTGGTCGAACGTCTCCAGGTAGCGCACCAGCGACCCCGAGTCGGCGGCCTCGACGAACCAGGTGCCGAGCGACTCGGCGTCCGACGCCGGGAGCTCGTGCCCCACCTCGGCGGCGAGCTCGAGGACGGTCTGCGGTCGCAGGCCCCCGTCGAGATGGTCGTGCAGCAGCACCTTGGGCAGGGCAGGGATCAGGTCGACGAGGGCTTGCGTCATGGGGCCAACCTACCGGCGATCACGCGTCGCCGGAGGCCTCGGGGTCGTCGAGCCCGGGGACCTCCTGGCTCTGCTCGACGACGTCGGCCTCCGCAGCCTCGCCGTCCAGGTCGGGCCGGGCGTGCCGCGGCTGGTACTCCTCCACGCGGTCACCGGCCGCCGCGTCGTCGCCGCCCTCCACGTCGTCCGTCAGGGCGTCCTCGACCAGGCTCGTGGTGTCGTCGGGGTTCTCGAGCCCGGCGTCTCGCCAGGCGTCGTCCGGGGCGGTGCTCATGGGACTCTCCCTTCGCTCGACGGCGGTGCGTTCCCATCGTGGCCCCGGCCTCCGCGGCGCGCCAGAGGAGCCCGTCAGCCGCGGGCGTCCCGCGGCAGCAGCGCCCACACCACGTGCGGCCAGCCGCCGAGCGCGGGTGCGAGCGGCTGGTCGTCCCCGATACCCCGCCCTGCCACGAGCGCGGCGACCGGCACCGCGTGCAGCCGGCCCGCGGAGGGCTCGTAGATCGTCGCGACGGCGCGCCGCACGGTCGTGAGGAGGACGACGTGCCGCGGTACCGCCGCGGACACGCCACCGGCGAGGTCGCCCCCCGTGTACAGCGGGACGGGCACGCCGGCGGCCGCCGCCTCCACGGCCGCGCCCAGCACCGCGGGAGCCGTGGGGCCGCCGACGACCCGATGCGTGTACCGCACGCGGCCGTACCGGGCCACGCGGGCGGCGCCCCACGGCGGCGTGCCCAGCGCGGCCGGCCAGGCGGGCAGCCCTCGAGCCGTCCGTGTCGCGCGCGCGTGCAGGGCGTGCTGCTGGGCGGCGAACGCCGTGGCCGCACCGGCGGGCCACCGGCTCAGCTCCAGCGCGTGGCGCGGGTCCCCCGCGAGGCGCAGCATCGCGAGCACGGCCGCGCCGCACGTCCGCTCGTCGACCTGACGTGCGGGGGCGAGGACGCCGGCGGCCGCGGGGAGCGCCAGCGTCCGCGGGCGCCCCTGGACCGGCGGCGGCTCGTGCCGGCCGAGCGGGTCGAGCACCCGCGCCCGCACCGCCGGGGCGAGCGCGTCGAGGGCCGGGAGGAGGTCGTCGGGAACCGCCGGGCGGCCGAACCGTCCGGCAGGCGGCGGCACCGGCACCGGCCCCCCGAACGCGCCCACGAGCGCGAGGACGTCCGTCGCGCGCAGCGTCCGTGCCGCCATCGCCCCGACCGCCCGGCCCGGTCAGCCGATCCGGTCGAGCAGGAGCGGTCGGGCCGCGTCGCCGCCCATGTCGCCGCCCATGTCGCCGCCCATGGCGTCGTCGACCGCCCACTGCCCGTCGAGCGCCGCCCGGGCGCGGTCGAACCGCTCCGGGGTGTCGGTGTGCAGCGTGAGCAGCGGCTGGCCCGCGGTCACCTCGTCCCCCGGCTTCGCGTGCAGCTCCACGCCGGCCCCGGCCTGCACCGGGTCGTCCCGGCGCGAGCGGCCCGCGCCGAGCCGCCAGGCCGCGATGCCCACGGCGTACGCGTCGAGCCGGGTGAGGACGCCGGACCGGTCCGCGAGCACGTCCTGCCGCTCCGCCGCCCGGGGCAGCGCCGCGTCCGGGTCGCCGCCCTGCGCCGCGATCATCCGGCGCCAGACCTCCTTGGCGCGGCCGTCGGCCAGCGCCGCGCGCACCTCGGGCTCGGGCACGGGCCGGCCCGCCCCCGCGAGCATCTCCACGGCCAGCGCCACGGTGAGGTCGACGACGTCGGCCGGTCCGCCGCCGTCGAGCACCTCGACCGACTCCCGCACCTCGAGCGCGTTGCCCGCGGTGCGGCCGAGCGGCACGGCCATGTCCGTGAGCAGCGCGACCGTGCGTACGCCCGCGTCGGTGCCGAGGTCGACCATGGTGCGGGCGAGCTCGCGGGCCGCCTCGAGGTCCTTCATGAAGGCACCCGAGCCCACCTTCACGTCGAGGACCAGCGCGCCGGTGCCCTCCGCGATCTTCTTGCTCATGATCGAGCTCGCGATGAGGGGCACCGACTCGACCGTGCCCGTCACGTCCCGCAGGGCGTAGAGCTTCTTGTCGGCGGGGGCCAGCCCGGCCCCGGCGGCGCAGATCACCGCGCCCACGTCCTCGAGCTGGTCCATCAGCTCGGCGTTGCTCAGCGCCGCCCGCCAGCCCGGGATCGCCTCGAGCTTGTCGAGCGTGCCGCCCGTGTGCCCGAGACCGCGGCCCGAGAGCTGGGGCACGGCCACCCCGAACGCCGCGACGAGCGGTGCGAGCGGCAGCGTGATCTTGTCCCCGACCCCGCCGGTCGAGTGCTTGTCCGCGGTGGGGCGCGACAGGCCGGAGAAGTCCATCCGCTCGCCGGACGCGATCATCGCGCCCGTCCAGCGGGCCACCTCGGGCCGCGTCATGCCCCGCAGCAGGATCGCCATCGCGAGGGCGGACATCTGCTCCTCGGCGACGGCGCCGCGGGTGTAGGCGTCCACCACCCAGTCGATCTGGGCTGCCTCGAGCGGGTGCCCGTCGCGCTTGGTCCGGATGACGTCGACGGCGTCGAACGGCTCGGTCCCCGGCGTGCTGGTCATGTCTCGTTCCTTCCCCGGTGGCGCTCCAGGTCCGGCGCGCCGAACGCGTCGGGCAGCACCTCGGTCATGGGCACCACGCCCCGCACGGAGTCCACCAGCAGGTCGGGGCCGCCGTGCTCCCACAGGAGCTGGCGGCACCGCCCGCACGGCATGAGCGTCTCCCCGGCGCCGTCCACGCACGTGAACGCGACCAGGCGGCCGCCGCCCCCCGTCACCAGGGCGGACACCAGCGAGCACTCCGCGCAGAGGGTCACCCCGTACGCGGCGTTCTCCACGTTGCAGCCCACGACGACGCGGCCGTCGTCCACGAGCGCCGCCGCGCCCACCGGGAAGCCGGAGTAGGGCGCGTAGGCCCGGCCGACGACGTCGCGCGCCGACGCGCGCAGGGCGTCCCAGTCGACGGACGGTTCCGGCGTCTTCGGCATGGCTACTCCTTGGTGTACGGCGTGCCCGACGCGGCCGGCGCGCGGGACCTGCCGACCAGCCCGGCCACCGCGAACAGCGTCACCACGTACGGGAGCATGAGCATGAACTGGCTCGGCACGGGCGACCCGACCACGGACAGCACGTTCTGCAGGTTCGTCGCGAACCCGAACAGCAGGCCCGCCAGGGCGGCCCGCAGCGGGTCCCACTTGCCGAAGATGACCGCGGCGAGGGCGATGAAGCCCGCGCCGGCCGTCATCTCGCGGCCGAACTGGTTGATCGACACCACGGTGTAGAAGGCGCCGCCGAACCCGACGACGGCTCCGCCGATGAGCACGGCCCGGTACCGGGTGCGCAGCACGTCGATGCCCACCGTGTCCGCCGCCTTGGGGTGCTCGCCCACCGCGCGCACCCGCAGGCCCCACCGCGTGCGGAACAGGGCGTACGAGACGGCCGGCACCGCGAGGTACATGAGGTACACGACGATGGTCTGGTTGAACAGCACCGGCCCGATCACCGGGATGCCCTCGAGCACCGGGATCGGCAGGCGCGGGAACCGGACGGTCGAGTTGAGCGTCTCCGAGTTCGGGACCAGCACCTCCGAGTAGAAGAAGCTCGTCAGGCCGATCACCAGCACGTTGAGCACCACGCCGACGATCACCTGGTTGACCCGGTAGGTGATGGTGAACAGCGCCAGCACCAGGGCGACCAGGGCGCTCGCCAGCACGGCCGCGACGAGGCCGGCCCACGGGTTCTTCGTGAGGGACGCGACGATCGCCGCGACGAACGCACCGGCCAGCAGCTGGCCCTCGATGGCGATGTTGACCACGCCCGCGCGCTCGCCGATGACGCCGCCGAGCGCGCCGTAGACCAGCGGCACCGACAGGCCGATGGCGCCGCCGAGCAGACCCACCACCGAGATGTCGCGAGGGCTGCCCGCACCCGCCCAGGCGAGGAACCCGACGAGCAGCGCGGCCGCGAAGACGGCGATCGCCCACACGGGCACGCGCCGCCCGGACCGGGTGCGCACGACGGCGAGCGCCACGACGGCCAGGCCGACGGCCGCGCACACCCAGGCGGTCGCCATGGCCGGCACGACGAGCGTGGACAGCACGACGAAGTCCGTGCTGGTCGAGAGCGCGAACCGCGCGGAGCCCTCGTGCGGCGCCAGGAGCAGCAGCAGCACGTCCAGGGCGAGGACGACGCCGAGGCCGATGGCGGCCTTCCACGTCACCGGGGCGACGGCGCGCGACGCGGGGGCCGAGGCCGCGGCCCCGGGCTGGTCGACGGTCGTGGCGGTCATGCCTGTCCCTCCCCGGCGCCCTGCGCGCCTGCCGGACGACGGCGGTCGCGTCGGCCCTCACGTCGGCGCGGCGTCCGCTCCGGCTGCGGCAGGCGGAACACCGCCCGCACGAGCGGCGGCGCCGCGATGAACAGCACGATCAGCGACTGCACGACGAGCACGATCTCGATCGGGATGCCCTCGGCGGCCTGCATCGCGGAGCCGCCGGCCTTGAAGCCGCCGAACAGGATGCCGGCGCCGAGCACGCCCCACGGCGAGGACCCGCCGAGCAGCGCCACGGTGATGGCGTCGAAGCCGATGCCGGCGTCGATGTCGGTGCTGAAGCCGGAGGTCACCGTGCCCAGCACCTGCTGGGCGCCCGCGAGACCCACGAGGCCGCCCGCCACGAGCATGACCAGCACCGTGGCGCGCGGCACGTCGATGCCGGCCACCCGCGCCGCCTTGGGGTTCTCCCCGACGGCGCGGAACGCGAAGCCGGTGCTCGAGCGGTTGAGCAGCCACCACACGCCGACGACGGCGAGCAGCGCGAGCACGAAGCCCCAGTCGAGGTTGTACTCGCTGCCCAGCAGCGGCGGCAGGACGGCCGAGTCCTGCATGGGCGGCGTCTTCGGGTACGCGGAGCCGGGCGCCTGCATGAGCCCCGGCGTCGACAGCAGGTACGACAGCAGGTAGAACGCCACGTAGTTGAGCATGATCGTGACGATCACCTCGTGGGCGCCGGTGCGTGCCTTGAGCAGGCCCGCGATGCCGGCCCACAGCGCACCGGCGGCGACGCCCGCCACCAGGCACACCAGGAGGTGCAGCGGGAACGGGAGGCCGGTGACGCCGAAGCCGATCCAGCCGGCGGCGGTGGCCGCCATGAGCATCTGCCCCTGGCCACCGATGTTGAACAGCCCGGCGCGGAACGCCAGGGCGACGCCCAGGCCGGCCGCGATGAGCGGCGTGGCGTTGGTGAGCGTCTGCGTCAGCGGCTTGATCCCCTGCGCGAACGTGTCCGCGCCGAAGTTGTACACGGCGCCCTGGAACAGCGCGGAGTACGCGCCGCCCACGGCCTGGCCCACCGCGGCGAGGGTGTCGCCCGGGCGCGCGAAGAAGTAGGGCGCGGCGGCCTGCACCTTCTCGTCGGTGACGACGATGAGGATCGACCCCGCCAGCACGGCCAGCACGATCGCGCCCAGGGCGACGGCCCAGCCGCCCGACGTCGCGCGACGCACGGCGTCCCGCCACCGCTGGCCGGACTCCTCGACGACGGCCGCCTGCTCGCGGGCGACCTCCTGCTCCAGCTCTTCCGCGAGCCCCGGCTCGGCCTCCGCGTCGACGTGCTCGAGCGCCTCGCCCAGCGGCGAGTCGGGGTCGACGTCGGGCTCCTGGCCCTGCGCCGGGTCGTGTGCCCGGTCCTGGGGCGTCTCGCCGCTCACGCCGCGTCTCCTTCTCGATCGGGGCCGGACTCGGGGGCGACCCCGGCCATCATCAGGCCGAGCACGTCGCGCGGCGTGTCCGCCGGCACGATGCCGACGACGCGGCCGCGGTACATGACCATGATCCGGTCGGCCAGCGCGACGGCCTCGTCCAGCTCCGTCGACACCACGACGACCGGGATGCCGGAGTCGCGCGTCTCGACGATCCGCTTGTGGATGAACTCGATGGAGCCGACGTCGACGCCACGCGTCGGCTGCGCCGCGACCAGCAGGCGCAGGTCGCGGGAGAGCTCCCGCGCGAGGACGACCTTCTGCTGGTTGCCGCCCGACAGGCGGCCCACACGCGTCTCGATGCCCTGCGTGCGGACGTCGTACTCGGCGACCTTCTCCCGCGCGAACTCGTCGCGTGCGGTGAGCTGCAGCGTCCCGCGGCGCACGAACGGCGGGCCGTCGGTCCGGTCGAGGACGAGGTTCTCGGCGATGGTGAACTCCCCGACCAGGCCGTCCTCGTTCCGGTCCTCCGGCACGAACCCGACGCCCGCCTGCAGGATCCGGCGCACCGACCGGCCCACCAGCTCCTTGCCGTCGAGCCGCACGCTGCCCGTCACCGTGTCCTGCAGGCCCACGAGCGCCTCGGTCAGCTCCGTCTGCCCGTTGCCCTGCACGCCGGCGACGACGAGCACCTCGCCGCCGCGCACCGTGAAGCTCACGTCGTCGACCAGCACCTGCCCCTCGGGGCCGGTGACGCGCAGGCCCGCGACGGACAGCTCGTTGTCGGTGACCCGGGCCGCGTCCTTGTGCACCGTGAGCTCGACGGCGCGGCCCACCATGAGCGACGCCAGCTCCGCGTCGGTCGCTCCCGGGCTCGCCTCCCCGACGACCTTGCCGTGCCGCACCACGGTGATGCGGTCGGCGACGGCGCGCACCTCGCGCAGCTTGTGCGTGATGAAGACGATCGCCGCGCCCTCGTCCCGCAGCTGGCGCATGATGCCCATCAGCTCGTCGGTCTCCTGCGGGGTCAGCACGGCCGTCGGCTCGTCGAAGACCAGCACGTCGGCGTCGCGCGAGAGCGCCTTGATGATCTCGACCCGCTGCTGCACCCCGACGGGCAGGTCCTCGACGAGGGCGTCCGGGTCGACCTGGAAGCCGAACCTGCCCGCGATCTCGGTGACCTTGGCCCGGGCGCTGTCCAGGTCGAGCACGCCCGCGGCGCCGGTGGTCTCGTGCCCCAGCATGACGTTCTCGGCGACCGAGAACACCGGCACGAGCATGAAGTGCTGGTGCACCATGCCGATGCCGGCGGCCATCGCGTCGCCGGGGCCCTCGAACTCCTGGACCTCGTCGTCCAGCAGGATCTCGCCCTCGTCGGCCTGGTACAGGCCGTAGAGCACGTTCATCAGGGTGGACTTGCCGGCGCCGTTCTCGCCCAGCAGGCAGTGGATCTCGCCCGGCTCCACCACCAGGTCGATGTGGTCGTTCGCCACCAGGGCGCCGAAGCGCTTCGTGATGCCGCGCAGCTCGAGCCTCATGCTCTGCCTTCCATCGGTCGCGGGTGGTCGGTGTGTCGTGGAGCTCGCACCGCGGCCAGCCTCTCACCGCGGCGGCCTCGTCGCCGTCCGCGCGGCGGGGCGCCGCACAGCGTGCAGACGGTGGCGCGACCCCGAGGGTCGCGCCACCGTCGGTGGTCCGTCACCGGACCTGTGTCACTCCTGCTCGTCGAGGTACGAGGTGACCTCGACCTCGCCCGAGATGATCTGCTCCTGGAGCGCGGTGACCTCCTCCATGAGGGCGGGGTCGACCTTGTCCTCGAAGTTGTGCAGCGGGGCGAGGCCCACGCCCTCGTTCTCGAGGGTCCCGATGTACGGCGTCGCGTCGAACTCACCCTTGGCGGCGGCCGACACGGCCTCGTGGGTGGAGATGTCCATCCCCTTGAGGATCGACGTCAGCACGTAGTCCTGCGTCGAGGGGTCGGTCTCGAACAGGTCGGCGTCGGCGCCGATGAGCGCGACGTCGCGGCCCGAGTCCTGGATCGCGGCGACCGCGGACTGGTAGATCGGGCCGCCCACGGGCAGGATCACGTCGACGCCCTGGTCGAGGATGTTCTTCGCGGTGGTCTTCGCCGTCTCGTCGGCCATGAAGTTGCCGGTGAACGAGCCCTTGTCGCCGCCCTCGAAGCCGACGACCTCGACGTTCTCGCCCTTGGTCTCGTTGTAGTACTCGACGCCCTGCTTGAAGCCGTCCATGAAGATGGTCACGGTGGCGATCGGCGCGCCGCCGAAGGTGCCCACCTTGTCCGCCTCCGAGTAGCCCGCCGACAGGTAGCCGGCCAGGAACGCCGCCTCCGCCGTGTTGTACAGCAGCGGCTTGATGTTGTCGGCCTCGACCGTCTCGTCGACGAGGATGAACTCGGTGTCCGGGTTCGCCGCCGCCGCCTCTTCCGTCGCGGCAGCGAGGTTGAAGCCGACCGACACGATCGGGGAGCAGCTCTGCCCGACCAGCGACTCCATGTTGGGCTGGTAGTCGGTCTCGGTCTGCGACTGGACGGAGGTCAGCTCGACGCCGAACTCGTCGGCGGCCTTCTGCGCGCCCTCGAAGCTGAGCTGGTTGAAGCTCTTGTCGTCGAACCCACCCTGGTCCGAGACGATGCACGGCTTGAAGCCCTCCACCGCGGCGGCGGCGCTGCTGCTGCCGCCGGACTCCTCGGGGGCCTCCGCACAGGCCGCCAGCGCGAGCGCCGCGACGCCGGCGACGGCGGTGAGCTGGATCGCTCTCTTCACCTGTTGCTCCTGTCGATCGTTCGTCGGGCCAGGGTCGTCCGGCCCGTCACCGACGGAAGCCTAGCCACCGACGCCCGCGCCGAGAACCGCAGGCGACGAACCCGCAGGAGTCGTTACCGAAGCGGTATCGACGCGTCTCTCGCCGGAACGCGCCGGAACACGCCGGTAACTTTCCGGCGTCTCACGGCTGCAGCGCGAAACGTCCCAGCAACCGGGCACCGACGGCGATCGACCGCTCGTCCACGACGAGGTCGCCCTGGTGGATGTCGTAGCGCCGCTCCCCCGGTGTCCCGGTGCCGAGGCGGGCCATCGCCCCCGGCACCTTGGTGAGGTACCAGGCGAAGTCCTCGCCGCCGAGCGACTGCTCCGTGAGCACCACGCCGTCGGGGCCGAGCACCGCCGTGCCCGCGGCCTCGAGCGCGCCCGTGACGGCCGCGTCGTTGTCCACCGGCGGGACGCCGCGCGCGTGCCGCACGGTGACGTCCACCTCGTACGGCGCCACGACCTGCTCCACCGCGTCGTGCAGCACCTGCCCGGCCCGCTCCCACGCGCGCACGTCGAGGCAGCGCAGCGTGCCGGCGACCGTCCCCGTGGCCGGGATCGCGTTGTGCACGTTGCCAGCGTGCACGGCGCCCCACGTGAGGTTCACCCCGGAACGCGGGTCCAGCCGCCGGCCCAGCACGGCCGGCACCTGCGTGATGACCTGGCCCAGGGCGTACACGACGTCGCCCGTGAGATGGGGGCGGGAGGTGTGCCCGCCCGAGGACGACAGCGTGACCGTGACGCTGTCGGAGGCCGAGGTGATCGGCCCGATGCGGGTGCCGACCTGCCCGACGTCCAGCTTGGGCTCGCAGTGCACCGCCGCGATGCGGTCCACGCCGTCGAGCGCGCCCTGGGCGACCACGTCGTGCGCGCCGCCGGGCATGATCTCCTCGGCCGGCTGGAACACCAGCCGGACGCCGCGCGCGAGCAGCCCCTCGGCGTGCAGAGCGGCGAGGGCCAGTCCCGCACCGAGCACCACGGTGGTGTGCACGTCGTGCCCGCAGGCGTGCGCCACGCCCGGCACCACCGAGCGGTACGGCATGCCGCACGAGTCGTCGAGGGGCAGGGCGTCGATGTCGGCGCGCAGCGCCACCCGGCCCAGGCCGTCGGGCGACCGGTCGGGACCGACGTCGCAGACCAGGCCGGTGCCCTCGAGCAGCCTCGGGTCGAGGCCGGCGGCACGCAGCCGGTCGGCCACGAGCGCGGTGGTGCGGACCTCCTGCCGGCCGAGCTCGGGGTGCGCGTGCACGTCCCGTCGGATCGCCACCAGCTCGTCCTCGAGTCCCGCGACGATCTCGTCGAGCCGCGCGCCCGCGGCCTCGCGGGCGCTCACAGGACGTCCTCGCGGCCGTGCGCGCGCATCGCGTCGACCATGTCCTTGACCTGTTGCGCGCGGGCGCGGGTGGTCACCAGGAGCGCGTCGGGGGTGTCGACCACGACGACGTCGTCGATGCCGAGCAGCGCGACCACCCGGTCGCCGCCGGGCACGACGACCGACCCGGCCGACTGCACCCGCACGACGTCCGCCGGGTCGCCCAGCACCTTGGAGCCGCTCTCGTCGTCCGACGGCAGGAGCGCGGCGAGCGAGTTGAAGTCGCCGACGTCGTCCCACCCGAACGTGCCGGGCACGACGGCGACGCCGCCCTCGGCCGCGACGGGCTCCGCGACGGCGTGGTCGATCGCGATCTTCTCGAGGCCGGGCCACACCCGGGCGACGACCTCGGCGCGGTCCGGGGTGTCCCACGCGGCGGCGATCTCCCGCAGCCCGTCGTGCAGGGCGGGGCGGTGCGTCGCCAGGTGGCCCAGGAGGACGGAGCTGCGGGCCACGAAGATGCCGGCGTTCCAGCGGTACTCGCCGGACGCCACGTACTCGCGGGCCGTCGCGGCGTCCGGCTTCTCCGTGAAGCCGCGCACGTGCAGCGCGCTCGGCGCGCCCTCGACGCCCAGCGGGTCGCCGCTGCGCACGTAGCCGAACGCCACCGACGGGCGCGAGGCGGCGATGCCGATCGTCGCGACGTAGCCGGCGCGCGCGGCCGCGACCGCCTCCCGCACCGCGGCGTCGAACGACGCGGCGCCCGACACCACCTGGTCGGCGGCGAACGAGCCCACGACGACGTCGCCGTGCCGGTGCTCGAGCACCGCGGCGGCCAGCCCGATGGCCGCCATCGAGTCGCGTGGGGACGGCTCGGCGAGCACGGCGTCGTCGGCCAGCTCCGGCAGCTGCTCGCGCGCGGCCGCGACGTGCGGCTCGCCGGTGACGAGCACGACGCCGCCGCCGGCCAGCGGCCGCAGCCGGTCGACCGTGCCCTGCAGCAGCGTGCGCCCCGCACCTGTGAGGTCGTGCAGGAACTTCGGCTCTCCTGCGCGGGAGAGCGGCCACAGCCGGGTGCCGGCGCCCCCGGCGGGGATCACGGCGTAGAACCCGGGGACCGGTGAACGGGAGGGGGGCGCCGCGTTGCTCATCCCCGCAGCATAGGCGTGCTGACGGCGGGGCCGTCGGCGACGTCAACCCTGTGGAATAGGTCACGAAAGCCCCCGGACCGTCCCGGTTTGCCGGACCTCGTGTGCCATGAGACGACCGGATGTCACTACAGTGACCGTGAACGGAATCCACACAGAATCCGCCAACGGAGGCTCCCCCCGTGCCTACAGCACCTGCTGGCACGCTCTACCGCGGCCGTGAAGGCATGTGGTCCTGGGTCGCGCATCGCGTGACCGGCGTGCTCATCTTCTTCTTCCTCCTCGTGCACATCCTGGACACGGCTCTCGTCCGGGTGTCGCCCGAGGCCTACAACGCCGTCATCGGGACGTACCAGACGCCGATCATGGGACTCGGGGAGGCCGGCCTCGTCGCCGCGATCGTCTTCCACGCGTTCAACGGCATCCGCGTGATCCTCGTCGACTTCTGGGCCAAGGGCCCGAAGTACCAGAGGACGATGCTCTGGGTCGTCGTCGGCCTGTTCGTCGTGACCATGGCCGGCTTCCTGCCGCGGCACCTGATGAACGTCTTCGGAGGTGGGCACTGATGGCCTCGACCCAGACCCCGTCCGCCGTCGCGGCCCCGCGGTCCCCGTACGCCCGCCGCAGGACCACGCGCGGCAACTACGAGCTGTACAGCTGGGTGTTCATGCGGGCGTCCGGCGTCGTGCTGCTCGTCCTGGTCTTCGGGCACCTGTTCGTCAACCTCATGGTCGGCGAGGGCGTGCACGCGATCGACTTCGCCTTCGTCGGCGGCAAGTGGTCCAGCCCGTTCTGGCAGGTCTGGGACCTGCTGATGCTCTGGCTCGCGATGTTCCACGGCTCCAACGGTGTGCGCACGATCATCAACGACTACGCCCAGAAGGACTCGACCCGCGGCGTGCTCAAGGTGCTGCTCTACCTGGCGACGGTGATCGTCGTCGTGCTCGGCACCCTCGTGATCTTCACGTTCAACCCGTGCCCGCCGGACTCGCCGGCGAACCTCCTGCCGTCGATCTGTTCCGCGAACTAAGGACTGGCTCCCCCGATGCAGACACACCAGTACGACGTCGTCATCGTCGGCGCAGGCGGCGCCGGCATGCGCGCGGCGCTCGAGGCCTCCGGCGAGGCCCGCACCGCCGTCATCTCGAAGCTCTACCCCACCCGCTCCCACACCGGTGCCGCCCAGGGCGGCATGGCGGCGGCCCTCGCGAACGTCGAGGAGGACAACTGGGAGTGGCACACGTTCGACACCGTCAAGGGCGGTGACTACCTGGTCGACCAGGACGCGGCGGAGATCCTCGCGAAGGAGGCCATCGACTCGGTCCTCGACCTGGAGAAGATGGGCCTGCCGTTCAACCGCACGCCCGAGGGCCGGATCGACCAGCGCCGGTTCGGCGGCCACACGCGCGAGCACGGCCAGGCCGCCGTGCGCCGCGCCTGCTACGCCGCGGACCGCACCGGCCACATGATCCTGCAGACGCTGTACCAGAACTGCGTGAAGCAGAACGTCGAGTTCTACAACGAGTTCTACGTGCTGGACCTGCTCACGGACCACGACCTCACCACCGAGCAGATCGAGGACGGGGCCGAGGTCAACGCGACCGGCGTCGTCGCCTACGACCTGGCGAGCGGCGAGATCCACGTGTTCCAGGCGAAGGCGATCATCTTCGCCACCGGCGGCGCGGGCAAGATCTTCAAGACGACGTCGAACGCGCACACCCTCACGGGTGACGGCATGGCGCTGGCGTACCGTCGCGGCCTGCCGCTGGAGGACATGGAGTTCTTCCAGTTCCACCCGACGGGCCTCGCGGGCCTCGGCATCCTCCTGTCGGAGGCGGCGCGCGGCGAGGGCGGCATCCTGCGCAACTCCGACGGCGAGCGCTTCATGGAGCGCTACGCCCCCACCATCAAGGACCTCGCGCCGCGCGACATCGTCGCCCGCTCGATGGCCAACGAGGTGCGCGAGGGCCGCGGCGCCGGCCCGAACAAGGACTACGTGCTGCTCGACCTGACGCACCTGGAGCCCGCGCACATCGACGCGAAGCTCCCGGACATCACCGAGTTCGCCCGCACCTACCTCGGCATCGAGCCGTACACCGAGCCCGTGCCCGTCTACCCGACGGCGCACTACGCGATGGGCGGCGTGCCGACCAACATCCAGGGCGAGGTGCTGCGCGACAGCCACAACGTCGTCAAGGGCCTCTACGCGGCCGGCGAGGTCGCGTGCGTGTCCGTGCACGGCTCCAACCGCCTCGGCACCAACTCGCTGCTCGACATCAACGTCTTCGGCAAGCGCGCCGGCCGCTCCGCCGCCGCGTACGCGAAGACGGCGGGCCCGCACCGGGAGCTCCCCGAGAACCCGACCGCCCGCGTCGAGGCGCAGCTCGCCGAGATGCGCGACCGCCCCGACGGCGAGCGCGTCGCGGACGTCCGCAAGGCGCTGCAGGAGACCATGGACGCGAACGCCCAGGTGTTCCGTACCGGCGACTCCCTCAACGAGGCGCTGGCGGAGATCCGGGAGCTGCAGAAGCGGTACCGGAACGTCTCGGTCCAGGACAAGGGCAAGCTGTTCAACACGGACCTGCTCGAGGCGATCGAGCTCGGCTTCCTGCTGGACATCGCCGAGGTGACCGTGGTCGCCGCCCTCAACCGCAAGGAGTCGCGCGGCGGGCACTACCGGGAGGACTTCCCGGACCGCGACGACGCGAACTACATGCTGCACACGATGGCGTACCGCCGCCCGACGTCGGCCCCCGACGCCGGCGACGGCCACGTCCCGGGCTACTTCGACCACGTCGAGGACTTCGGGGACTACAAGGTCGTCCTGGGGTCCAAGCCCGTCATCCAGACCCGGTACGAGCCCATGGAGCGGAAGTACTGATGACTGCTGTTCTCGAGAACCCCGCGGCCCCGGCCTCCGAGCCGAAGGCCGGTGCCATCCCCAGCTTCGAGGTCACGCTCCGCGTCCGGCGGTACAACCCCGAGTCGGAGCACGGCGAGGAGTCGACCTGGGACGACTTCACGGTCCAGGTGCACGGCACCGACCGCGTCCTCGACGCGCTGCACATGATCAAGTGGGAGCAGGACGGGACGCTGACCTTCCGCCGCTCGTGCGCGCACGGTGTGTGCGGCTCCGACGCCATGCGGATCAACGGCCGCAACCGGCTCGCCTGCAAGACGCTCCTCAAGGACGTCAACCCGGACAAGCCGATCACGGTCGAGCCCATCAAGGGCCTGCCCGTCGTCAAGGACCTCGTGGTCGACATGGAGCCGTTCTTCGCCTCCTACCGCGAGATCATGCCGTTCCTCATCACGTCGGGGAACGAGCCGACGCGCGAGCGCCTGCAGTCCGCCGAGGACCGCGAGCGCTTCGACGACACCACCAAGTGCATCCTGTGCGCCGCGTGCACGTCGTCCTGCCCCGTCTTCTGGACCGACGGGCAGTACTTCGGCCCGGCCGCGATCGTCAACGCGCACCGGTTCATCTTCGACAGCCGGGACGAGGGCGCCACGCAGCGCCTGGAGATCCTCAACGACAAGGAGGGCGTGTGGCGCTGCCGCACGACCTTCAACTGCACCGAGGCCTGCCCGCGCGGCATCGAGGTCACCAAGGCGATCCAGGAGGTCAAGCGCGCGATGATCACGCGCGCGTTCTGACCCCGCGCCCCACCCTGCGGACGCTGGACATCCGCATGGCGTAGGAGCCCCGTCGTACCCCGCGGACGACGGGGCTCCACGGCTTTCCGGAGCCCTGACCGCGGCGCACCACGCGTTCGATCTCGGCGGCGTCCCGCATCGCGGCGACCTCCGCCTCCGCGTGCGCGATCTCGTCCAACCGGGGCGGGTCGTAGACCCACGCGCACATCAGCAGCAGCACCCGGGCGACGAAGTTCACCAGCACGAGCACGGTCACGAGGCCCGCGAACGCGGCGAGGAGCGCATTGCGGTCGGCGCCTGCGGCCACGACCGACGTGCCGAGCCAGCGGAGCGCCCCGGCGACGACGCCGGCCGCGAGGCAGCCCAGCACGAAGTCCCGCCTGCGCCGCGGCCGGACCCGGGCCACCACCCGGACGATGAGGTAGACCAGCAGCGCGTCGAGCAGAACGCCTACCGCCGCGGTGCCGAGCGCGGTGAGCTGGGCGACGAGGAACGAGCTGCCGAACCAGTCCTGGACCTGTCGGCTGAACGTCTGCGAGAGGATGCTCGCCGCGGCAGAGGCCACGATCATCGCCCCGAGGATGACGAACCCGAGCAGCTCCCAGATCTTCGACAGCACGGGACTGACACCCACGACGGGCTGGTCGAACATCGACCGCACCGAGATCCGCAGGGCGCGCATGAAGCCGATCGCGGTCCAGAGGAAGACGACCGAGGCGATCACGCTGGCCCACGAGACGACGGAGGTGAGCACCAGATCGCTGGGCGTGATGACGCCCGTCGAGTCGGCGCTCGTCTTGATGAGGCCCGGGAGCCAGTCGTTGATCTGCTCGAAGACCTCGTCCTGCAGCTCCTGCCGCCCCGCCAGCACCCGCGAGAACACGGTGAACCCGATCGTCAGCGCGGCGAAGAGCGAGAAGATCGCCGTGTAGGCGATGCCGCCGCACAGGAGGGCGCCGCGGCGGTCGACGTACCAGTACCACGACCGCACGGGCCGCAGGCTCTTGAACCACTGGTACGCGACGAGGGACCGGCTCCTGGCCTGTGCGAGTCGGTCGTTCACACCGGTGACCCTAGGGAGCGGAATGCTCCCCCGCGAGCCGGAACGAACGCTGCGGGCGCCACACCCCGTCGTCGCCGTGCTCGTACTGCCACAGGCGGTCGACCTCGAACACGCCGTCGAAGTCGGCCATCTCGACGAAGGCGCGGTCCAGGTCGGCCTCGGACACCTCGTGCGCGACGGTCACGTGCGGGTGGTAGTTGAACCGCAGCTCCTGGGCCAGGACGCCCGAGCGGGCGGCGGTCTCGAGCTGCTCGCACTCCGCGATGCCCTCGGCGAGGGACACGAACACCACCGGGGAGATCGGGCGGAAGGTGCCGGCCCCGCGCAGGTGCACCCGGAACGGCGCGGTCTCGGCCGCGACCTTCTCGAGGTGCTCGACCACCGCGTCCAGCACGGACTCGTCGACCACCGTGGGGCCGATCACCGTGATGTGCGGCGGGATGGCGTGGGCCAGCGGGTCCCCGAGGGCGGCGCGGGCCTCCTGGAGCCGCGAGCCGAACGGCTCGGGCACCGCGATGGCGACGCCGATCCGCACCTGGGCCGGGCCGCGGTCGGGGAGGTTCACCGTGCGCCCCGGGGCAGCAGGCCGAACCGGTCGTACACCCGGTCGAGCACGGGGCGGGCGATGGCCCGCGCGCGCTCCGCTCCGTCCGCCAGGACCTTGTCGAGCTGGGCCGGGTCGGAGAGGTAGGTCTGCGCCCGGGCCTGGAACGGCTCGAGGAACGCGACGACGGCGTCGGCCAGGTCCACCTTGAGGTAGCCGTAGCCACGGCCGTCGTACTCGGCGGCGATCTCGTCGACGCCGCGGCCGGTGACGGCCGAGAAGATCGTGAGCAGGTTGGAGACGCCCGGCTTGGCCGCCGGGTCGTAGCGCACCCCGTACGTCTCGTCCGCGTCCGTGACGGCCGACTTGACCGCCTTGACGGCCCTCTTCGGGTCCTCGAGCAGCCAGACGACGCCCTTGCCGCCCGCGTTGGACTTGCTCATCTTGGCCGTGGGCTCCTGCAGGTCCTGGATCTTCGCCACGGCCTTGACGATGTGCGCCTCGGGGACGACGGCGGTGCCCTCGCCGAAGCGGGCGTTCAGCCGCTCGGCCAGGTCCCGCGTGAGCTCGAGGTGCTGGCGCTGGTCCTCGCCGACCGGCACGAGCGCCGTGTCGTAGAGCAGGATGTCCGCGGCCATGAGCACGGGGTACGTGAACAGGCCGACCGTGGTGCCCTCGGAGCCCTGCTTGGCGGACTTGTCCTTGAACTGCGTCATGCGGCCGGCCTCGCCGAAGCCGGTCTGGCAGCTGAGCAGCCACGCCAGCTCCGCGTGCTCGGCGACGTGCGACTGCACGAACAGGACGGACCGCTCGGGGTCGATGCCGCCGGCCAGGTACTGGGCGGCGGTGCGCCGGGTGCGCTCGCGCAGCGCCGCCGGGTCCGGGTTCACCGTCAGGGCGTGGAGGTCGACGACGCAGTACAGCGCCTCGTGGTCGTCCTGGAGCGCCACCCACTGGGCGAGAGCGCCCAGGTAGTTCCCGAGGTGCAGCGACCCGTCGGTCGGCTGCATGCCGGAGAAGATGCGGGGCAGTCCCGGCGCGGACGCTCCGCGCTGGAGGGACGGTGAGGTGGCGACGTCGGGCATGGCGTCCATTGTGGCAGGTCGACGGGACCGGTCGGAAACCCGTCCGCCCCTGGCCCGACGGGCTGTCGCGAGGGCTGTCGGACGGGCTAGGTGGCCTCGTCGTCGAACGGGGCGGGCACCGCCGCACGGCGCTCGTCGGAGGCGCTGGTGGCGGCGGCCGTCGCGGTGCCGCCGGCAGCGGCGGCGGCCCGGGGCGCGGAGGCCGGGGCGTCGTCGTCGTCCATCAGCGCGTCGCGCACGATGCGGCGGGGGTCGTACTGGCGCGGGTCGAGCTTGGACCAGTCGACGTCCTTGAACTCCGGCCCCAGCTCGGTGTCCACGCGCGCCTTCGTGTCCTGCAGCAGGCGCTTGCCCCGCTTCACGAGCGAGGCCAGCTGGGCGGCATACCCGGGGAGGCGCTCGGGCCCGATGAGCAGGGCGGCGAGCACCACGATGATGAGGAGCTCACCGCCGTTGATGTCGAACACGCGGACAGCCTATTCGCTCTCGCGCTCCTGCAGCACCACCCGGACGTCCCTCTCCTCGCCGTCGGTGCGCACGCGCAGCGTCACCGCGTCCCCGGGCTGGCGGGCGCGGATCGCCACGATGAGGGCGTCGCTCACGGTCACGGGCCGGCCGTCGATCTCCAGGATGACGTCGCCGGGTCGGATGCCCGCCCGGTCGGCCGGGCCGTCGGGGGTCACGGCCGACCGACCCTGCTGTCGCCCGGACGACACCTGCACCCCCTCGCCCGTGTACGTCGTGTCGAGCAGCGCCCCGATCACCGGGTACGTCGCGTGCCCCGACTCGATGAGCTGCTCGGCCGTGTGCCGCGCCTGCGACGCGGGGATCGCGAAGCCCAGGCCGATGCTGCCGGTGGCGGACATCGCGCCCGGCGGCTGCGCGATGGCCGAGTTGATCCCGACCACCTCGCCGTCCGCGTCGATCAGCGGGCCCCCGGAGTTGCCCGGGTTGATCGCCGCGTCGGTCTGGATCGCGTCGATGAACGCCGTCGCCGCGCCTCCTCCGGTCTCGTCACCCGCCTGCACCGGCCGGTGCAGGGCGCTGACGATGCCGGTCGTCACCGTGGAGTCCAGGCCCAGCGGAGCGCCGACGGCGAGCACCGGGTCGCCGACCACCACGGCGTCGGAGTCCCCGAGCACCAGCGGCTCCAGGCCGTCGACGTCGACCTTCACCACGGCCAGGTCGTAGTCCGCGGTGCGGCCCACCACCTCGGCGTCGCGCTTGCGGCCGTCGGCGAAGACCACGACCGCCGAGCCCCCCGCCGCCGCGGGGGCGACCACATGGTTGTTCGTGAGGATGTACCCGTCCTCGCGCAGCACGAAGCCCGACCCGCTGGAGGCACCGTTCGCGCCCTGCACCTGGATCGAGACCACGCTCGGCAGCACGTCGGCGGCGAGCGCCGCGACGGAGCCGTCCGGCCGGTCCGCGCCGGCGGACGCCCCGGCGGCCGTGCCCCGTCCGGCGTCCTGCCCGCCCGACGTCGGCAGCGCCGCGTCCGCGGGCCGCCCGTCGTCCAGGGCGTCCGACACGCGGTCTCCCGCGAAGCCTCCGACGACGCCCGCGACGAGCGCCAGCGCCACGACCGAAGCGGCCCCCGGGCGACGGCGGCGCGCCGCCTTCGTCGTGCGGGGTGCCGTGGTCGATGTCGCGGGTGTCCCGGGTGTCGCGGGGTCGGCGACGGACGCGGACGTCGCGTCGACCGGGCCGCCGCCCGCCGGCACGGCAGCGGGTGCTCCCGGTGGCTCCTGGGGCTCCGGCGGCGCCGACTCCGTGGCAGGGAACAACGCGGCCGCCGGCGGCGGTCGGTACGGGTCGGGCTCCGGCGCCCGGGCCGGCGGCTCGGGCGGCGCGAACAGGTCGTCGGCAGGGCGGGACGGTTCGGTCATCGGCGCCAGACGGCTCCTGTCATCGCTCCCGACATCGCGTCGGACATCGCGCCGGACATCGCTCCGGTCATGATGGTCCAGCCGCGGGAGATCTCGCGCAGCACGCCTGCGTCGTCCCCCTCGGCGGAGCCCGGGAACGCCGCCACGAGCCCCGCGAGGGCGTCCGCGTCGACGTCGGTCGCCACGTCGACGACGGTGTCCCCCGACTGCCAGGCCACGTGCCACGGGTCGGCGGAGAGCACCCGCACGTCGTGGTCCTGGACCGCGAACCCGCCCGCGGACCCGTCGACGGTCCCGGCGAGGGCCGTGCCCAGGTCCGCGAGCCGACCCTGCCGCAGGCACGCGACGGCGGTCCCGTCCGGCCCGGACAGGTCCAGCTCGACGGCCGCGGCGTCCGTGCCGCCCGTGCCGGCGCAGCCGTCCGTGCGCAGCGCGGTCACGGCGTACCCGTCGGGCAGCGCGGCGGGCGCGGACCAGCCGTGGTCGGTCAGCCAGGCGAGGGCGTCGGCGGTGGCCGCGCGGCCGGCGGCCGCGTCGTGGCCGCCCGGCTCGGCGTCCGCCAGCAGCGTGAGCGCCGCGACCCGCGACGGGTCCGGGCTCACCACGGGCGCCTGCCCCAGCACGAACAGCGCGACGCCGAGCACGCCGACCCCACCGGCGCCCGCGGCGACCAGACGCCGGGTCCGGTGCCGACGGCGGGAGCCCAGGTCGCCCGACAGGGACGGCTCCCACGCCCGGGGCCGCTCCCAGTCCGCGGACCGGCCGCGGTCGCGCAGCGGGTCGCCCGTCGTCGACGGGATGGAGGCCGACAGCGCGAGCAGGCGGTTCGTGAGCTCCGGGTCGGGCGCGACGTCGCAGGCCGCCGCAAGCGCGCGGTGCGCGGCCCGCGCCGCGTCGAGCTCGGTCGCGCACCGGGGGCAGCCCGCCACGTGCGCGAGGGCCCGCTCGGTCGCCGCGGCGTCGAGCTGGCCGTCGGCCAGGTCGCTCACCCAGACCCCGAGGTGCCCGGACCCGGCGTACCCCGTCACGACGCCGCCCCGCCGCTCGCGTCCCGCGCGGTCACCTCCGCGCGCCGGTGCTCCAGCGCGTCGCGGAGCTGCGCACGGGCACGGTGGATGCGGGATCGGACCGTGCCGAGCTTGATGCCCAGCGTGACGGCGATCTCCTCGTAGCTGAGCCCTTCGATGTCGCACAGGACGACCGCCGCGCGGTACTCGGGGCGCAGCGCGTCGAGCGCCGCCTGCACGTCGTGGTCCAGGTTGGCGTGCTCGAAGCCGCGCTCGGGGCGCCCGCGGTCCTCGGGGGCCGCCACGCGGGCGGCGTCGTCGCCCATCGCCTCCATGCGGATGCGCTTCTTGCGCCGCACCTGGTCGAGGAACAGGTTGGTCGTGATGCGGTGCAGCCATCCCTCGAACGTGCCCGGGGTGTAGCTGGAGAGCGACCGGAACACGCGCAGGAACGTCTCCTGGGTGAGGTCCTCGGCGTCCTGCCGGTTGCCGCTGAGCCGGTAGGCCAGGCGGTACACGCGCGCCGAGTGCTCGCGCACGATCTCGTCCCACGTCGGGGGCGTCCATGCCGTCTCGATCGAGGCGTCCTCGGGCGCCCTGAAGGCGGCCTCGGCGGGGGCCTCGGGCACGTCCTGCACGGGAGCGGGGTCGGTCGTCATCATCACCATCGTCCCACGGCAACGTCCGGGCGCGCCGCGGCGTTCCCGCGTACGATCACGGCAGCATCACCCGCGCCGGCCGTCCGCCGGCGACCCCGCCGTGGAGGACCGCCATCACCACCGACGTCGACGCCCGCAGCGGTCGTACCGCAGCCTGGGCCTACAGCGAGTCCTTCGTCCCCGAGGACGAGGTGCTGCTGCGCGCCCGTGAGCGCGCGGCGGAGCTCGGTTGCGGGGCCGTCTCCCCCGGCACGGGAGCGATGCTGAGGGTCGTGGCGGCGGCGCTCCGCGCCCGGGCCGTCGTCGAGGTCGGCACGGGCACGGGCGTGGCCGCCCTCTGGCTCCTGCACGGCATGCCCGCCGACGGCGTGCTCACGACCATCGACGCCGAGCTCGAGCACCAGCGGGCCGCGAAGCGGGCCTTCGCCGAGGCCGGGATCGCGCCGGGCCGCACGCGGACCATCCCCGGCCGGCCGGCCGACGTCCTGCCCCGGCTCACCGACGGCGCGTACGACCTCGTGCTCGTCGGGGCGGAGCCGCACTCCTACCCCGAGTACGTCGAGGCCGGCCTGCGGCTGCTGCGCCCGGGCGGCGTCCTCGCCGTCGACGGCGCCCTGCACGGCGGGCGGGTGCCCGACCCCGCGCGGCGCGACGAGGTGACCACCGTGGTGCGCGACGTCGGGCGCGCGCTGCGCTCCGACGACCGGGTGCTGTCCGCCCTGGCGCCGTCGGGGGACGGCCTGCTCCTCGCGGTCCGGCGCTGAGGCGGGGCGCTGAGGCGGGGGTACTGAGACGCGACGAGCGCGGGGCGTCCGCCCCGCGCTCGTCGCGTGTCCGTCGTCCTTGCCGTCAGGCGACGACAGCCTGGAGTGCCTCACCCAGCTCGGTCGCCTCGGTGGCGTTGAGCTCCACGACCAGACGGCCGCCACCCTCGAGCGGGACCCGCATGACGATGCCGCGTCCTTCCTTGGTGACCTCCAGCGGCCCGTCGCCCGTCCGCGGCTTCATCGCAGCCATCTGTGGCTCTCCATTCCGTTGTCCGGTTCCTCGGCCTGCCCCCTGCCCGCGGCCCGCCGGTCGGCGGGGGCGAGACGAGGCGCGCCCCACCATTCTAGGTCAGAACCCACCCCTGACTTCCACACCCCGGACGTCAGAGGTCGACTGGCGAGACCGTTCCCGGACCGTCCAGGTCAGGCGACATCAGGCGAGCCCGCGCAGCGCCGCGTGCGGCGGGGCCTCGTCGCGGACGGCGGCGACCAGGCCGAGGACTCGCCGGGTGGCGACGACGTCGTGGGCACGGAAGACGGTCGCGCCCTGCCAGGCGGCGAGCGCGGTGGCGGCGAGGGTGCCCTCGAGCCGGTCGTCGGGGGCCAGCCCCAGCGTCTCCCCGACGAAGTCCTTGCGGCTCAGCGCCATGAGCAGCGGGTACCCGAGCCCCGCGAGCGCGGCGGTGCGGCGCAGGAGGTGCAGCGACTGCCAGGTGTTCTTGCCGAAGTCGTGCGTGGGGTCCACGAGCACCGACCGTGGCGGGACGCCGCAGGCGACGGCCCGCGCGGCGGCCGCGCGCAGCGTCGCGACGACGTCGTCCAGGACGCCGTCCCGCGGGTCCGCCCCGGGCCCGGCACCGGCTCCGGGCGGGTACTCGACGCGGTACGGGTCGGTGCGCGGCACCGCCCCGCCGGTGTGCGAGCACACGACCCCGATCCCCGCCGCGCCGGCCACCTCGACGAGCGCCGGGTCGTGCCCCGCCCAGGTGTCGTTGACGAGGTCCGCGCCGGCCGCCACGACCTCGCGGGCGACGCCGGAGCGCCACGTGTCGACGGACACGAGCAGGTCGGGCAGCTCCTCGCGCACCCGCGTGACGAACGGGACCACGCGGCCGATCTCCTCCGCCTCGTCGACCTCCGGGCCGACGCCCGCGCGCACCCCCCCGACGTCGAGGATCTGCGCGCCGTCCGCCCACGCCTGGTGCGCCGCGTCGAGCGCGGCGCCGTCGTCGGGACGGCGTGCCGGGGCGTAGAAGGAGTCCGAGGTGCGGTTGACGATCGCCATCACCACGGGCCGCAGCACCCCGTCGGGGCCGCGGCCGACCTCACGCCCCCGCAGCATCAGCGACGTCCCCGCCGCCGGCACCCCGGCCGGGGGCGGGCCGGCGGCCGTCACGAGGCGTCGGCCGCGTCGTCCGCCGCTTCCTGGTCCTCGACGAGGTCGTCCAGCGCCTCGCGCTCCGACGCCGCCAGGGCGCGCCCTCGCTCGATCACGTACTGGACCGCCTCGGACGGCGAGTCGGTGAGGTGCAGCAGGTCGAGGTCGGCACGACCGATCATGCCGCGGTCCGCCACGGCGGTGCGCAGCCACTCCAGGAGCCCGCCCCAGTAGTCGGAGCCGACCAGCACGATCGGGAACTCGGTCACCTTGTGGGTCTGCACGAGGGTGAGGGCCTCGAACAGCTCGTCGAAGGTGCCGAAGCCGCCCGGCAGCACGATGAAGCCCTGGGCGTACTTGACAAACATCGTCTTACGGGCGAAGAAGTAGCGGAAGTTCACGCCCAGGTTCACGAACTCGTTCATGCCCTGCTCGAAGGGCAGCTCGATCCCGAGCCCGATGGACGTGCCGCCCGCGAGGTGCGCGCCCTCGTTGGCCGCCGCCATGATCCCCGGGCCCCCGCCGGTCATCACTGCGTAGCCGGCGTCGGCGAGCAGCCGCCCGACCTCGACGGCGAGGGCGTGGTCGGGGTGGTCGGGCGACGTCCGGGCGGACCCGAACACCGACACGGCCGGCCCCACCTCGGCCAGGGCGCCGAAGCCCTCGACGAACTCCGACTGGATCCGCATGACGCGCCAGGGGTCGGAGTGCACCCAGTCGGAGTCACCGCCGCCGGAGAGGAGCCGCTGGTCGGTGGTCTGGGCCGGGATCTCCTTGCCCCGCAGGAGCACGGGCCCCTTGCGGTAGCCCCGGCCCTTCTCGGGTACCCCGTCGTCCCCGCGGTCGGGTCCGTGTCCGGTGGGGGAGGTCGTCGCTCGCGTCATGCCTCGAGACTATCCACGCCACCCGCGGACCCGCCGAGCAGCCAGGCCCGCAGTGCGTCGCGCCCCACCGCGAGCCGGGCCACGGGCAGGCGCTCGTCGTCCTTGTGCGCCAGGACCGGGTCCCCCGGGCCGAAGTTCACGGCGGGGATGCCGAGCTCGGCGAACCGCGCGACGTCGGTCCAGCCGTACTTCGGCGTCGGCGCGGTGCCGGTCGCGGCCTGCACCGCGGCGGCGAAGTCCGCCACCAGCGGGTCGTCGAGGCCCGGGCGGGCGCCGGGCGCGGCGTCCGTGACGACCACCTCGAAGCCCTCGAAGAGCTCGCGCACGTGCGCCTCCGCCTCGGCCACGCCCTGCGACGGCGCGAAGCGGTAGTTCACCGTGACGGTGCAGGCGTCCGGCACCACGTTGCCCGCGATGCCGCCGCGGATGCCGACGGCGCCCAGGCTCTCGCGGTACACCAGGCCGTCCACCTCGACGTCGCGCGCCTCGTAGGCGGCGAGGCGGTCGAGCACCGGCGCCGCCGCGTGGATCGCGTTCACCCCGGCCCACGCGCGCGCCGAGTGCGCGGCGACGCCGTGGGTGCGGACCTCGACCCGCAGCGTCCCGTTGCAGCCGCCCTCGATGCCGTTGTTGCTCGACTCGCCCAGGATCGCGACGTCCCCCTCGAGCGACTCCGGGTGGTTCCGCACCAGCCGGCCCAGCCCGCTGAGCGACGCCTCGACCTCCTCGTGGTCGTAGAAGACGTACGTGACGTCGTGGGCGGGCTCGCGGCCCGGGCGGCCGAGCTCGACGGCGAGCGCGAGCATGATCGCCACGCCGCCCTTCATGTCCACCGTGCCGCGGCCCCACATCTCGACGGTGCCGTCCGCGGCCGTCTCGAGGCGCGTCGGGAGGTTCGGCGGGTCGGTCAGGGGCACCGTGTCCAGGTGGCCCGCGAGCACCACGCGCCGCGCACGGCCCAGGCGGGTCCGGGCGACCATGGAGTCGCCGTCGCGCAGCACGTCGAGGTGCGGCTGGGCGCGCAGCACGCGCTCGACGGCGTCCGCGAGCGCGGCCTCGTCCCCCGAGACCGACGGGACGTCGCACACCGCCGCGAGCAGGTCCACGAGGTCCGACGACGCGACCGTCGCCGGGTCGAGCAGCATGCCGAACAGGGCGTCGAGGTGGGGGTCGCGGGAAGGGGCTGTGCGGTCCGTGGTCACGCGCACCATCGTCGCAGAACAGCCGACTACGCTGGGCCGCATGACGACGCCTGCTTCCTCCCGCCCCGCCTGGGGCCTCGGTCTCGCCACGGTCGCCGACGACGGCACGACGCTCGACGTCTGGTACCCCGCGCCCGTCCTCGGCGCCCCGCCCGAGTCCGACGTCGACATCCCGGCCGAGCTCGACGCCCTCACCGAGCGGGACGACGCGCGCCGCGTCGACGTCGTCGTCGTGCGCACCGTGATCGACCTCGACGCCGCCCCGGCGGACACCCAGGACGCCTACCTGCGCCTGCACCTGCTCTCGCACCGGCTGGTCCAGCCCCACGGCCTCAACCTGGACGGCCTCTTCGGCGTCCTGACCAACGTGGTGTGGACGTCGCACGGCCCGTGCGCCGTCGAGGGCTTCGAGGCCACCCGCCTGCGCCTGCGCGCCGACACCGGCCGCGCCGTCACCGTGTACGGCATCGACAAGTTCCCCCGCATGGTCGACTACGTCGTGCCCGCCGGCGTGCGGATCGCCGACGCCGACCGCGTGCGCCTCGGCGCGCACCTCGCGTCGGGCACCACGGTCATGCACGAGGGCTTCGTGAACTTCAACGCCGGCACGCTCGGCGCCTCCATGGTCGAGGGCCGCATCTCCGCGGGCGTCGTCGTGGGCGACGGCTCCGACGTCGGCGGCGGCGCGTCGATCATGGGCACCCTGTCGGGCGGCGGCAAGGAGGTCATCAGCGTGGGCGAGCGGTCGCTGCTCGGCGCCAACGCCGGCCTCGGCATCCCGCTCGGCGACGACTGCGTGGTCGAGGCCGGCCTCTACCTCACCGCAGGCACCAAGGTCACCGTGCTCGGCGAGATGGGCGCCGACGGCGACCCGCTGGTGGTCAAGGCCCGCGACCTCGCCGGCCGCGACAACCTGCTGTTCCGCCGCAACTCGCGCACCGGTGCGGTCGAGGTGCTGGAGCGGGGCGGCGTGGGCATCGAGCTCAACGCCGCGCTGCACGCCAACTGAGGTGTCCGGCCGACCGGGCCGGCGGAAGGGTCGGCGGCGGGCGACCGGCGCGGCCCTCGCCGCGGTCCTCGTCGTCGGCGCCGGTGCGACCGCCGGCGTCGTGTGGTTCCTCGACCGGGTCGACACGCCCTCCGTGCAGCGGTGCGCGGCCGAGCTGGACGGCACGTCGTGGTACCTCACGCCGGTCCAGGCGGACAACGCCGCCCTGATCGTCGGCACGTCGGTGCAGCGGGGACTGCCCGGCCGGGCGGCCACGATCGGTCTGGCGACGGCGCTGCAGGAGTCCCGGCTGGTCAACATCGACTACGGCGACCGCGACTCGGTGGGCCTCTTCCAGCAGCGCCCGTCCCAGGGGTGGGGCACCGTCGAGGAGATCATGGACCCGGTCTACTCGACCGGGAAGTTCTACGACGGCCTCGTCGAGGTCGACGGCTACGAGGACCTGGAGGTCACCGTCGCCGCCCAGGCGGTGCAACGCTCCGCGTTCCCCGAGGCGTACGCGCAGCACGAGACCCGGTCGCGGGCGTGGGCGTCCGCGCTCACCGGCCACTCCCCCGGGGCGATCACCTGCGACCTGCCGCCCGCCGAGGACGACGAGGCCCCGTCCGGCGCCGCCGCGAGGGACCTGCTCGCCGAGCGCGCGGCCCGCGACCTCGGGCTGCCCGCCGGCGCCCTGCGGGCCGACACGGCCGACGAGGACGTGAACGCCGTCGTCGTGGACGCGGCCGCCGTGCCGCTCGACGGCGAGCTCGCCACCTGGGCCGTCGCCCACTGGGCGGTGGCGACGGCGTCCGTCTCCGGGGCGCAGGAGGTGCGCGCCGGCGCACGGGCGTGGACCCGCGAGGACGGCACGTGGTCCGTCGTGGACGACGACGCCGACCGCCGGCCCGACGGCCAGGTGACGATCGTCCTGTCGTGATCGTCCTGGTCGCGGGCCGACGGCCGGCGTCGGTGCAGTGCTGGAGGCGAGAGCCTCAGCGCTGCTCGAGCGGCACGTAGTCGCGCTCGGTCGGACCGGTGTAGACCTGCCGCGGGCGGCCGATCTTGGTCTGCGGGTCGTTCATCATCTCGCGCCACTGGGCGATCCAGCCGGGCATGCGGCCCAGCGCGAACAGCGGCGTGAACATGGCCGGGGAGAAGCCCATGGCCTTGTAGATGAGGCCGGTGTAGAAGTCCACGTTCGGGTAGAGCTTGCGCTCGACGAAGTAGTCGTCGTGCAGCGCGATCTCCTCGAGCCCCCGGGCGATGTCGAGCAGCTCGTCCTTGGCGCCGAGCTGGCCCAGCACGGCGTCGGCGTGCTTCTTGACGATCGCGGCGCGCGGGTCGTAGCTCTTGTAGACGCGGTGGCCGAAGCCCATGAGCCGGACGCCGGCTTCCTTGTTCTTGACCTTCTTCATGAAGGTCTCGACGGAGTCGTCGCCGCTGCGGATGCTCTCGAGCATCGTGAGGACGGCCTCGTTGGCGCCGCCGTGCGACGGGCCGGACAGCGCGTTGATCCCGGCGGCGACCGACGCGTACAGCGTCGCGTTCGACGAGCCGACGATGCGCACGGTGGACGTGGAGCAGTTCTGCTCGTGGTCCGCGTGCAGGATGAGGAGCTTGTCCATCGCGGACACCAGCACCGGGTCGGACTCCCACTGCTCGTAGGGCCGCGAGAACGTCATGCGCAGGAAGTCGTCGACGTAGCCGCGGGCGTAGTCCGGGTACATCAGCGGCTCGTCGCGCGTGGCGCGGTGCAGGTACGAGGTGATGGTGCGGATCTTGGCGAGGATCAGCACCGTGGCGAGCTCGACCGCCTCCGGGTCGTGCGGGTCCAGCGACTCGGGGTAGTACGTCGCGAGCGCGTTGACCGCCGAGGCCAGGATCGACATCGGGTGGCCGCCGCGCGGGAACGACGACAGGAAGGCGCGGAAGCCCTCCGGCACCAGCGTGTGGCGGTTGACCCGCTCCTCGAACGCCGAGAGCTCGGCCGGCGAGGGCAGCTCGCCGTGGATGAGCAGGTACGCCACCTCGAGGAAGGTGGACGAGTCGGCCAGCTGCTCGATGGGGTACCCGCGGTAGCGCAGGATGCCCTGGTCGCCGTCGATGTACGTGATCTCCGACTGGCACGACGCGGTGTTCGTGAACCCGGGGTCGACCGTGACGAGCCCGGTGTCCCTCAGCAGGGACGACACGACGATGCCGTCGTTGCCCTCCGTGGCCGGGACGACGGGCAGCTGTCGAGCGGTACCGTCGACGACGAGCTCGACCGAGGCGGAGTCGCCCGTGGTGCCTGCGGCAGGCGTGGTGGACGTCATGTCTTCCTTCCGTGACGGGCCTGCCGGCTTCCGACGACGGGACCGGTGGGCGCGTGACTCGTGACTCAGGGACGGGGGCGGCCCGGGGCACGCCGGCCGTGGCATCCTCCAGGGCTACCTCGGCCTGCGGTCGAACCTACCCCCCAACACCAAGGTGATCCAATCCCCTGCCCAGCCGCAGCCATCGCGGTCGTCACGCGGTGGTGATGCGCGTCACACCTTCGGCCACGAGATCGTCGGGTGCGGTGAGCGCGACGCGGACGTGCCGCCGCCCCGCGTCGCCGTAGAACTCCCCCGGGCCGACCAGGATGCCCCGGTGGGCGAACCAGGCCGCGAGGTCGCGCGAGGACGCGCCCGCGAGCGGCGTCCCGTCCGCGGGGCGGGCCCACAGGTAGAGGCCCGCCTCGGAGCCGTCCACGACGAAGCCCGCCGTCGCGAGCGCGCCCAGCAGCGCGGCGCGGCGGCCGCGGTAGACCTCGCGCTGGGCCGCGACGTGCGCGTCGTCGCCCAGGGCGGCGGTCATCGCCGCCTGGACCGGCGCGGGCACGATCATCCCGAGGTGCTTGCGGGTGGCCAGGAGACCGGACACCAGGGTGGGGTCGCCGGCCACGAACGCGGCGCGGTACCCGGCCACGTTGGACTGCTTCGACAGCGAGTACGCGGCGAGCAGCCCCTCGGGGCTGCCCCCGGTGACCCGCGGGTCGAGCAGGCTCGGCACCCGCGAGACGCCGTCGTCGCCGACCCAGGCGGCAGCCCACGGCAGCTCGGCGTAGCACTCGTCGCCCACGACGACGGCGCCGATCTCCCGCGCCGCCTCGACGACGCGGCGCAGGTGCGCGACGTCGGCGACCTCGCCGGTCGGGTTGCCGGGCGAGTTGACCCACACCAGGCGGACGTCGCGGCGCCCCGCCCAGGCGTCGACGTCGTCGGTGGCCAGCGGCGTCGCACCGGCCAGGCGCGCCCCGACGTCGTAGGTCGGGTACGCGACCGCCGGGTGCACGACGACGTCGCCCGGACCCAGGTGCAGGAGCGACGGCAGCAGGCCGACGAGCTCCTTGGAGCCGACCGTGGGCAGCACGCCCGCCGGGTCGAGCCCCGGCACGCCGCGCCGGCGGGCGAACCAGCCCGCCACGGCGTCCCGGAGCGCGGGCGTGCCGTGCGTCAGCGGGTAGCCGTGGGCGTCCGACGCCGCGGCGAGCGCGTCGCGCACGACCTGCGGCGTCGGGTCGACCGGCGTGCCGATCGACAGGTCCACGACGCCGCCGGGGTGCGCGCGGGCCGTCGCCCGCACGTCCTCGAGCGTGTCCCAGGGGTAGGGCAGTCCGCCGAGGTCGGCGAACCCCATCAGGCCTGGGGCGGCAGGCCGGCGATCATGGGGTCGTCCTTCTCGATGAGCCCCATCTTCGCGGCGCCGCCCGGCGAGCCGAGGTCGTCGAAGAACTCGACGTTGGCGCGGTAGTAGTCCTTCCACTGCTCGGGGACGTCGTCCTCGTAGTAGATGGCCTCCACCGGGCACACCGGCTCGCAGGCGCCGCAGTCCACGCACTCGTCCGGGTGGATGTACAGGGAGCGCGAGCCCTCGTAGATGCAGTCCACGGGACACTCCTCGATGCACGCCTTGTCCTTGACGTCGACGCACGGCTGAGCGATCACGTAGGTCACTGCGGGCTACCTTCCAGGTGACGAGGGCGCGGTCCGGCGAGCGGGCTGCGGGTCTCGATGATTCTTCGTTGGTGCTGCTGCGGTGATGACAGGCGCGGGCGCAGCGCCCGCGCGGCCAACTCTAGTATCGCTGACGTGGTGCCTTCGCCGTCAGCCGTCCCACCTGCTGTCCCCCCGCCCGAGCCCCCGCCCGCCGGACCAGCAGCATGGCACCGCGTGCCCGCGGGGACCCGCGTCGTCGTGCGGCGCCGGCTGTCGCCCGCGGAGGCCGCCGAGAGCGGCGCCCGGTGGGCGGACGTCGTGGGGATTCTCACGGCCGTCGGTGCCGACGGCCTGCGCGTGCGCCCCGACCGCTCCCCCGACCTGCCGGAGGTCTCGGTCGCGGCCGCCGACGTCGAGGCCGTGAAGCCCGTCCCGCCGCGGCGACCGCGCCGCGGGCGGCCCGACGAGGTCTGACACCTGGCCACGGTCGGGCGGGCGGACACCGCTCAGCGCGGCGCGCGCACCCGGACCGCGGCGTCGTCGACGCCCACGACGACGGCGCCCGCCGTGCAGCGCGCCACCAGGGCGTCGACCGCGCCGGCCGTCCAGCCGTCGCCGACCGGCAGCGCGTCCTCCGGACCGGCCGGACGGGGACGTCCCCCCGCGCGGAGCTCACGGACGTCGTCGGCGGCGTGGAAGACGTCGTGCAGCGAGCCGTTCGTCTCCAGGGCGCCGATGACGACCTCGAGGTCGCGCACCACCTTGCGCAGCGCCGGCGCCACCCAGGCGGCGTTCTCGGTGACCATCGCCTCCGTGCGGGCCGGGTCGGTGAGCGCGACCCGCGTGCCGTCGCGGAAGCTGCCGGCGGCGAGGCCCAGCGCGAGGTCGCGCACCGGCGCGCCCGCCACGGCGTTGAGGAGCTGGGTGGCGAGCACGTGCGGCACGTGGCTCACCAGGGCGGCTGCCTCGTCGTGCCGGTCGTCCGTGACCACCGCGGCCGTGCCGGCCAGCGGGCCGGTCACCAGGCGCAGCACCTGCGCGAGACGCCGGGGCTCGTCGGGCGCGGCCGCCCCCGGCTCGGCCACGGTGACCGCCCACGGCGCCCCGTCGAGCAGGCCCGCGTCCGACGCGGCGAAACCGCTGTGCTCGGTGCCGGCCATCGGGTGCGCCCCGACGTACCGGTCGCCCAGCCCTGCGGCGAGGACCGCCGACCGCACCGGCCCCTTGACCGAGCCGACGTCGGTCAGCGTCGCGTCGCCCCCGGCCAGCAGCGGCGCGAGCTCGACCGCCGTGGCGCGCACGGCGCGCAGCGGGACGGCGAGCACGACGACCTCGGGCCCTGCGGCGCACAGGTCCGCCAGGTCGTCGGCGACGCGCAGCCCGACGGCGCGCGCGTCGGTGCGGGTTGCGGCATCGGTGTCCGTCGCGACGACGTCCACGCCACGGGCCGCCAGCAGCCGCGCGAGCGAGCCGCCGACCAGGCCCAGGCCGACGATCCCGACGGGCCCGCTCACCACAGCAGGCCCCGCGCGACCGTCGCGTCGTCGTCCGAGCCCAGCACGCTGCCCGTCGGCACGTGGTCGGGCAGCACGCCGTCGAGGCCGGGTCCGCCCGGCGCCACCGGGAACGCGCCGAGCACCTTGAGCGAGTCGCCCGCGCCGAGCAGGGCGGCGAACAGGTCGCGGACCTGCGGCTCCCAGGGTGCGCCGTCGAGCGTCACGACGAACACGTACTGGCGATCGCGCACCTTCAGCGGCCGCTCCACGAGGCTCGACATGTTCACGCCGCGTTCGGCGAACTCCGCCGTGACGCGCGCCAGCACGCCCGGCCCGGTGACCACCGGGGTGACGGCGAGCATGGTGCGCCAGGCCTCGGGGCCGGAGCCTTGCCCCGCCGCACGCGCCGGCGCCCACGCGTCCG
>Ga0160442_100216_pt1 | contig 45415 bp, 33 predicted proteins | sample HID1971M_E1MG_FD_108252 | JGI IMG/M metagenome (GOLD analysis project Ga0160442, IMG submission 108252) | Enriched millipede-associated microbial communities from UW Madison campus, WI, USA - HID1971M_E1 MG | ecosystem: Host-associated > Arthropoda: Insects > Digestive system > Unclassified ... | reverse complement strand
GGGCAGACCGGCACGCCGAACTTCGCGGCGAGCAGCAGCACCGCGACGATCTCGTTGATGCTGGCGAGGCGGCCGGTGTCGAGCTGGCAGTAGTCGGTCGCCCGCGCCTGGAAGAGCTGCTTGAACATCACGCGGTTGTGGCAGTGCTCGCCCGTCGCCACGCGCACGGGGGCGACGGCCTCGCGCACGGCGGCGTGGCCGAGCACGTCGTCGGGCGACGTGGGCTCCTCGATCCACAACGGGTCGAACCGCTGCAGGGCGCGGACCCACTCGATCGCCTCCGGGACGTCCCACACCTGGTTGGCGTCGATCATCAGCGTGAGGTCCGGGCCGAGCTCCTCGCGCGCGATGCCGAGGCGGCGCACGTCGTCCTCGAGACGGGCGCCGACCTTGAGCTTCACGTGCCGGTAGCCGGCGTCCACGGCCTCCCGCGTGAGGCGGCGCAGCTTGGCGTCGTCGTAGCCGAGCCAGCCGGCCGACGTCGTGTACGCGGGGTAGCCGCGGCGCTCCAGGTGCGCGATCCGCTCCGCCTTGCCGGGCTCGGCGGCGCGCAGGATCTCCAGCGCCTCGTCGCGGGTGAGCGCGTCGGAGAGGTAGCGCAGGTCCGCGACGTCGACGAGCTGCTCGGGCGTCATGTCCGCGAGCAGCCGCCACACGGGCTTGCCCGCGCGGCGCCCGGCGAGGTCCCACGCCGCGTTGAGCACGGCGGCCAGCGACAGGTGCACCACGCCCTTCTCGGGGCCGAGCCAGCGCAGCTGGCTGTCGGCGGTGAGCTCGCGATAGACGCCGCCCATGTCCCCGACGACCTCGTCGACGTCGCGCCCCACGAGCCGCTCGGCCTGGTGCCGGGCCGCCAGGGCGACGACGTCGGTGCCGCGGCCGATGGTGAACGTCAGGCCGTGGCCGGCCAGCGGCTCGCCGGTCGTGTCGGTGCCGTCGGTGCGCAGGACGACGTAGACGGCCGAGTAGTCGGCGTCCGCGTTCATCGCGTCCGACCCGTCGGCCGTGCGGGAGGTGGGGAAGCGGACGTCGGTGATCTCGACGTCGGTGATGGTGGGCATGCGCACCTCTTCGTGGCGACGGACGGAAAGGTCAGATGACTGAGGCCAACCTAGCGGGACTGCGCGGAGCACGGCAACGAACAGGCGGTCGTTCGGGGCAAGAGATCCGAGGACTCGGTGGCCGTCAGGCGCGGGTCGAGCCTCGTTCGACCAGGTGGACGGGCACGGTCACGTGCTCGTGCGGGCCGTCGCCGCCGGCCATGCGCTGCTCGAGGAGCCGCACGGCGGTGGCTGCCACGACGTCGTAGCCCGGGTCGACCGACGTGATCCCCGGCGGGACGAAGCGCGAGACACCGAGGTTGTCGAACCCCACGAGCTGGACCTCGTCGGGCACGCGGACGCCCCGCTCCGCGAGCGCGGCGACGGCGCCGAACGCCACGGTGTCGTTGACGGCGAAGACGCCGTCGAACGGCATGCCGTCGTCGAGCAGCCGGGAGACGGCGTCGTACGCGGCCGCAGAGGTGAAGTCCGGCACCGGCGCGACGAGATGCTCGTCCGGGACCAGGCCCACGGCACGGTGCGCCTCGGCCCATCCCGCATGGCGGTCCGACTCCATGCCGACCGACGCCTCGACCGAGGCGCCGAGGGCGAGCACCCGCCGCGCGCCGCGCTCGAGCAGGTGCGACGTCGCCAGGCGTGCGCCCTCGACGTTGGCGAGGCGGACGTGGTCGAACTGCTGGGGCACCTCCCGCTCGCCCAGGAGCACGATCGGGGTGGACGTCGGGACCCGGTCGAGCTCGTCGCTGTGCAGGCCGGCCACCGAGAGGAGGACGCCGTCGTACATCCGCAGCCGCGGCACGCTGAGCGACTCCATCTCGGTGCGGGCGTCCGCGCTGGTGCGCTCGACGACGAGGTGCCGGCCGCCGGCCTCGACCAGGGGGGCGATCCGGTCGGCGACCTCGCCGAAGTAGTCGTGGAAGCTGGGCACGATGAGGGCGACCGTGTCCGTGCGTCCGGCGCGCAGGTGCCGGGCCGTGAGGTTTACCTCGTAGCCGAGCGACTCCACGGCGGCGAGCACCCGGTCACGGGTGGGCTCGCCCACGCGCTTGCGCCCGGTGAGCACGTTGGAGACGGTCATCATCGACACGCCCGCCTCGCGCGCGACGTCGCTCATCGTGACCACGTGCCACCTCCCGGGATGATCCTGCCAGGCCGCCCGCGGAGACGTCGCGCACGCCTTGACGACGTGGTTCCGCCGTGCGAGGGTCGGCGCGGATTAACGATAAACCGAGAAGGGCTCGACGTTGCGCTCCGACGATCCGTACGGCTATCTCCTCGTGCACTTCGTGGAGGACCGGGCGGGCCACGGGGAGCGGATCCACCTCAGCCTGAGCGAGGGCGACGACCCGCTGCGATGGCGTCGGCTCCGCGGCGGCGAGCCGGTCCTCGAGACCCGCGCCGGCACCACCGGCGTCCGCGACCCGCACGTCGTGCGCCGGCCCGACGGCCGGGGCTTCCACCTCGTCGCCACGGACCTGCGGGTGTGGCGCCCGCAGGGCCCGGACTGGGCGGAGTTCGCCCGGCACGGCAGCCGCGACGTCGTCGTCTGGGACTCGCCGGACCTCCTGACGTGGTCGGAGCCGCGCCACGTGACCGTCGCGCCGCCGCACGCAGGCATGGCCTGGGCGCCGGAGGTGTTCCACGACCAGGACACCGGCGTGCTCGTGCTGCACTTCGCGGCGGCCCTCTATGCCTCGGACGACCCTGGGCACGAAGGCCCGTGCGTGCCGCGGATCCTGACCGCCACGACCCGTGACCTGGTCACGTTCACCCCCGCCGAGACGTACCTCGAGCTGCCCGGCGGCGTGATCGACATGACGGCGGTGGCCGTCGGCGACGAGGTGCACCGGTTCGCGAAGCAGGACGACGCCGCGCCCGGGTCGTGGCAGGTGTTCCACCAGGCGGGGTCGTCGTTCTTCAACACGGCCTTCCGGACGCTCGCGACGGGGCTGGGCCAGGGGTTCGGCCCGACGGTCGAGGGTCCGCTCGTCTTCCCGACGCACGACGGGAGCCGGTGGTACCTGTGGGTGGACCAGTACGGCCGTCCGCCGCAGGGGTACCGGGCGCTGACCACGACGGACCTCTCGTCCGGACGATGGGAACCCGTGCCGGACGACGAGCTGCACCTGCCCCCGCACACCAAGCACGGCGCCGTGCTCCCGCTCCAGCGCGGCGAGTGGAAAGGGCTTGCTCGGCTCTGAAAAGGTTTGACGACACACGACGAAGGAGACGTATGACGCGACGAGCGCTCGTGGTGCGCGGCGGATGGGACGGCCATCAGCCCGAGGCGGCCACGGACCTGTTCCTCCCGTTCCTGCGCGAGCAGGGGTTCGAGGTGCGGGTCGAGACGGACAACGAGGTGTACGCCGACGCCGACACGATGGCAGCGACCGACCTGGTGCTGCAGTGCGTGACGATGTCGCAGATCAGCGGCCCCGCGCTGCAGGGGCTGCGCGCGGCCGTCGAGGCGGGCACCGGCCTGGCGGGGTGGCACGGCGGCATCGCCGACTCCTACCGGGCCAGCTCGGACTACCTGCAGCTGGTGGGCGGGCAGTTCGCCACCCACCCGGGCAAGGAGCCGCACCTGCGGGTGGGCGACGGCTCCGACAACTTCCTGCGGCACACGATCGAGCTCACCGACCTGGGCCAGGAGCACCCGATCACCGCGGGGCTGGACGACGTCGAGCTGGAGACGGAGCAGTACTGGGTGCTGCACGACGACCTCATCGAAGTCCTCGCCACCACCACGCACCCGGCGCCGGAGTGGCACCCGTGGCACCGCCCGGTGACGTCGCCCGCGGTCTGGACGCGGCAGTGGGGCGCGGGGCGCGTGTTCGTCGCGACGCCGGGGCACTCCGTGGACGTCCTGGAGAACGCTACGGTGCGGACGATCGTGGAGAGGGGGCTGCTGTGGGCGAGCCGGTGAACGCAAGTGCTCAGGTGGGCATCGGGGTCGTGGGGCTGGGCGTCATCTCGCGCCAGTACCTGGACACGCTGGCGGGGCACCCGCGGGCACGGGTCGCGGCGGTGACGGACCTGGACCGGTCGCGGGCGGAGGCCGTCGCGGCGGAGCTGCCCGGGGCGCGGGTGGCCGCCGACCTGGACGCGCTGGTCGCGGACCCCGACGTGTCGGTCGTGCTGGACCTCACGACGCCCGGCGTGCACGCGCACGTCGCGAAGGCCTGCGCGGCCGCCGGCGTCGACCGCTACGGCGAGAAGCCGCTCGCGGTGGACCTGGCGTCGTCGCGCGGGGTGATGGCCGCGGCGTCGGCCGCGGGCACGCGCGTGGGCTGCGCCCCGGACACCGTGCTCGGCACGGGCGTGCAGACCGCCCGTGCCGCGGTCGCGGACGGCCGGATCGGCACGCCGACGGCCGCCGTCGCCACCTGGGTCTCGCCGGGCCACGAGCTCTGGCACCCGAACCCGGACTTCTACTACGCGCCCGGCGGCGGGCCGCTGCTCGACATGGGCCCGTACTACCTCACTAGCCTGGTGCAGATCCTGGGGCCGGTGGCGTGGGTGCAGGGCGCGGCCTCGCGGTCGCGCGACGAGCGCACCATCGGCTCCGGCCCGCGGGCGGGGGAGCACGTCCCCGTCGAGGTGGCCACGCACGTCACCGGCGTGCTCGGCCACGCGAGCGGCGCGCTGTCCACCGTGACCGTGAGCTTCGACGCCGTCGGCTCGCACGCGCGGCCGATCGAGGTGCACGGCACCGCGGGCTCGCTCGTCGTGCCCGACCCCAACCGGTTCGACGGCGACGTCGAGCTGCGGACCCTCGGCGGCGGGGAGTGGGAGGTGCTGCCCCCGAGCGCCGGATTCGTCGGCGCGGGGCGCGGCATCGGCCTGCTGGAGATGGTCGGGGCGGCCGGTCTCGGGGAGGCTCCCGCGTCGCCGCGCGCCGGGGGCGACGTCGGGCTGCACGTCATGGAGATCATGAGCGGGCTGCTGAGCTCGGCCGACGACGGCGCGCGCGTCGCGATGACGACGGCCCCCGCCGTGCCGCCGCTCGTGCCGTTCACGCCGGCGTCGGCCTGGCACGGCGGTGCTGTGGAGGGCGCGGCGTGACCTCGCTCGAGCACCGACGCACCCGGTCGACCGTCACGCTGCGGGACGCCGACGGCGCCCCGCTCGCCCACGAGGACGTGACGGTCGGCCAGGTGCGGCACGCCTTCCAGTTCGGCTGCGCGGCCTTCGAGGTGGCGGACGCGGACGCCGGCTACCAGGACCTCTGGCTGGGGCTGTTCGACACGGCGACCCTGCCCGTGTACTGGGGGCGCTACGAGCCCCGGCCGGGGGAGACGGCCCTCGCCGACCTCACGGCGACAGCGCGGTGGTTCACCCACCGGGGGGTGCGCCTCAAGGGGCACCCCTTGGTGTGGCACACGGTCAAGGCGCCGTGGGTCGACCGCCTGCCGCTGGAGGAGGCCGAGGACCTGCTGCGGGGCAGGGTGCGGCGGGAGGTGCGCGACCTGGCCGGCCTGATCGACACGTGGGACGCCATCAACGAGGTGGTGATCATGCCCCGGTTCTCGAACGAGCCGGACGGCGTCCCGAACGCGATCAGCCGCCTGTGCGCCGCCAAGGGGCGCGTCGAGATGGTGCGGCTGGCGGTCGACGAGGCGCGCAGCCCGGGCACGTCGCCGCGCCTGCTGATCAACGACTTCGACCTGGGGCCGGAGTACGAGCGGCTGATCGAGGAGCTGCTCGGGGCGGGGGTGCGGATCGACGCGATCGGGCTGCAGTCGCACATGCACCAGGGCTCCCGCGATGCCGACCAGCTCCTGGAGATCTGCGACCGGTTCGCCCGCTTCGGGCTGCCGCTCCACTGGACCGAGACCACCCTCGTGTCGGGCGACCTCATGCCGGCCGACGTCGAGGACCTCAACGACTTCCAGCCGGCCGAGTGGCCGTCGACCCCCGAGGGGGAGGCGCGCCAGGCCGACGACGTCGTGCGGCACTACACCACGCTGGTGTCGCACCCCGCGGTCGAGTCGATCACCTACTGGGGGATGGGCGACGGCGGGGCGTGGCTCGGTGCCCCGGCCGGGCTCGTGCGGGCGGACGGCACGCCCAAGCCGGCGTACGACGCGCTGCGGTCCCTGGTGCGTGACTCCTGGTGGACGGGGCCGACGCCGGGTCGCACGGACGCGGACGGGCGGATCGAGGTCGGGGGCTTCGCCGGCAGGTACGAGGCGCGCTGCCGCGCGTCGTCGGCGACCGTCGACCTGGCGGCGGGCGACCACGCCGTCGAGCTGCGCCTCTCGCGCTGAACCTCCCGTGAGACGGGGGTTGACGGGCCCGGAGGCGGGCTCTAGTTTAACGCTAAAATCCAGGGCGGACCGGGCAGGCGGACGGTCCGTCGGCTCGGGCGACGTGGCCCGGGGTTCTCGAAGGGGAGACACATGATGGGTGATCTGACACCGCGGTCGCGCCGCCCGTGGCGGGCCGTCCCGGCGGCCGTCGCGGCATCGTCGCTGCTGCTCCTCGCCGCGTGCAGCGGCGAGGCGGAGGAGGGCGACGCGGGGCTGGACCACACCGAGGGGTCGATGACCGACTTCGCGGCCGACCAGCAGTTCGAGGCGACGGAGCCCCTCGACTTCTCGATCCTGTGGACCGACTGGCCGGAGCTCCCGATCAAGGACTCGTGGCAGCTCTTCGACGAGATCGAGAAGCGGACGAACGTCAGGCTCCAGCCGACGAACATCCCGTTCAGCGACGCCACGGAGAAGCGCAGCCTGCTCATCAGCGCCGGCGACGCGCCCCAGATCATCCCGCTCGTCTACACGGGCGAGGACGCCCCCTTCGTCTCGTCGGGCGCGGTGCTCCCGATGAGCGACTACGTCGACCTCATGCCGAACTTCCAGAAGTACGTCGAGGAGTGGGACCTCGGCGACATGATCGACAACCTCCGGCAGGACGACGGGAAGTACTACATGGTGCCCGGGCTGCAGGAGGTGTCCGTGCCGGTGTTCTCGATGATCATCCGCAAGGACGTCTTCGACGAGGTCGGTGCCGAGGTGCCGGAGACCTGGGACGAGCTGCGCGTCGCCCTCGAGAAGATCAAGGCGAAGCACCCCGACTCCAAGCCCCTCGCCGACGGGTTCGAGGGGCAGTCGATGCTCAACTACGCGGCGCACGCCTTCGGCACCGTGGCCGGCTGGGGCTTCGGCAACGGCACGTTCTGGGACGAGGGTGCCGGCGAGTTCACCTACGCCGCGACCTCCGACGGGTACAAGGAGATGGTCGAGTACTTCCACGGGCTCGTCGAGGACGGGCTGCTCGACCCGGAGACCCTGACGACGGTCAGCGACGGCAGCGCGAACGAGCTCTCCGAGAAGGTGGCGAACAGCGCGGTGTTCGCGGCGTCGGGTGCCTCCGGCACGGTGGCGGAGTTCCAGCTAGCCCTCCAGGAGGCCGACCCGGACGCCGAGTTCGAGCTCGTGCAGATCGCCCCGCCCGGCGGCCCCGCGGGCCAGGTGGTGGAGCCTCGCAACTTCTGGCACGGGTTCATGATCAGCGCCGAGGCCAAGGACGACCCGCACTTCGTGGCCCTGATCCAGTTCCTCGACTGGTTGTACTACAGCCCCGACGCGCGCGAGATGCTGCGCTGGGGCGTCGAGGGCGAGACGTACACGAAGGACGCCGACGGCACGATCGCCATCGACCCCGACTACTCGCTCGACGCGTACAACATCAACCCGGACGCCAAGACCGACCTTGCGAAGGACCTCGGCTTCTCCACCTTCCTCGCGGAGTCCACCGAGTCGCGCGACCTGAAGGAGTCGTACAACTCCGACCAGTTCGTCGAGTACATGGACCGCGTCCTGGAGTCGCGGACCCCGCGCGACCCGTTCCCGCCGTCGCCGTTGGACGACGCCGAGCTGGAGCAGGCGTCCCTGCTGGCCACCCCGCTCAAGGACACCGTGGACACGAACACGCTGAAGTTCATCCTCGGCCAGCGCCCGCTGACGGAGTGGGACGACTACGTCACCGAGCTCGAGGGGCAGAACCTGCAGGGCTACCTCGACCTGATCAACGGCGCGCAGCAGCGCTTCGCCGAGAAGAACTGACCCATGAGCACGACCTCGGACCGGCAGGCGTCCGCCCCGGCGGCGGTCCTCGACAGACCCGCGGAGCGACCTCCGCGGGCGGACGCCGGCCGGTCGAGACCCGCACGTCGGTCGTGGCGGCTGAGCCTGCGCCGCGACTGGCAGCTGTACGCCCTCGCCGTCCTGCCCGTGCTGTTCCTGGTCGTCTTCCGCTATGTGCCGATGCTGGGGAACGTCATCGCCTTCCGGCAGTTCCGCCCGGGCGGCAGCATCTTCGGCGAGCAGTGGGTGGGCCTGCGGTACGTGGAGATGTTCATCCAGGACCCCACTTTCTGGAAGGTCTTCTCGAACACGGTGATCCTCGGAGGGCTGACGCTCCTCGTCTGCTTCCCGCTGCCGATCGTGCTCGCGCTCCTGCTCAACGAGGTGCGCAAGAAGGCCTTCAAGCGCACCATCCAGTCGATCTCCTACCTGCCGCACTTCCTGTCGCTGGTGATCGTGGCGGGCATGGTCATGCAGCTGCTGTCGCTGCAGGGCACGGTCAACCAGATCATCGAGGGCCTCGGGGGTGAGGGCATCCCGTTCCTGCAGCGGGCGGAGTGGTTCCGCACGATCTATGTGGGGTCGGAGGTCTGGCAGACCGTCGGCTGGGGCACGATCCTCTACCTCGCTGCCCTCACCACCGTGGACGCATCGCTGTACGAGGCGGCGCGCATCGACGGCGCCGACCGGTGGCAGCAGACGTGGCACGTGACGATCCCCGGGATCCGACCGACGATGATCACGCTGCTGATCCTCAACATCGGCACGTTCCTCAACGTCGGGTTCGAGAAGGTCCTGCTGCTCTACAACCCGCTCACGTACTCCACGGCGGACGTCATCTCGACGTACCTCTACCGGGTCGGCCTGGTGTCCAACAACCTCAGCTACGCGGCCGCCATCGGCCTCTTCCAGGCGTGCATCGGACTGGTGATGGTGCTGAGCGCCAACTTCATCTCGCGACGAGTGGTGGGAGCAAGCCTGTGGTGATGCAGCGCGCGACGTCGTCCACGAGTGGCGTGCGGTCGGCCGGCACCCCGGTCGGGGCGCGGGACACCCGGGGGTACCGGGCGTTCACGGTGTTCAACACGGTGGCGCTGGTGGTGGTGTCCCTGTTCATGCTCTACCCGTTCGTCACCGTGCTGGCGCAGTCGTTCAGCAGCCCCGGCGCGATCAAGGCGGGACTGGTGAGCTTCTGGCCGGTGGGTCTCAACCTCGACACCTACCGCGCGATGGCCCAGGACACGATGTTCTGGAGCAGCTACCGCAACACGCTCGTCTACACGCTCGTCGGCACCACCATCGCGATGGTGCTGACCACGACGTTCGCGTTCGTGATCTCCAAGCGGCACCTGCGCGGCCGCGGCGTGCTCATCGGGATCGCCGTCTTCACGATGTTCTTCAACGGCGGGCTGGTGCCCAACTACGTGCTCATCTCGTCGCTCGGGCTGAAGAACACCATGTGGGCGGTGGTGCTCCCGGGTGCCGTCTCCGTCTTCAACCTGCTGGTCATGAAGTCGTTCTTCGAGAACCTCCCGCAGGAGCTGGAGGAGGCGGCGCAGATCGACGGGCTCGGGTGGTTCGGGATCTTCGGCCGCATCGTGCTTCCGCTGTCGAAGGCCGTGCTCGCCACGATGGTGCTGTTCTACTCGGTCGCCTACTGGAACGACTGGTTCTCGGCCTTCCTGTACCTCGACAAGAACGAGCTGTTCCCGGTGACCCTGTTCATGCGCAACCTCATCGCCGGCGCCTCGACGACGGCGTCCGAGGGGGCGGCCGCCGTCGGGTCCACGACGCAGGCCGTCTCGGCGAACATCCAGGCGGTCACGATGATCCTCATCCTCGTGCCGATCGTGTGCGTCTACCCGTTCGTGCAGCGGTTCTTCGTGTCCGGCGTGATGCTGGGCTCGGTCAAGGGCTGACGCGAGACCGTTCGAGCCGGCCGGGACCACACAGGGGTCCCGGCCGGCTCGACGCCGCCCCGATCAGCTCGCGGGCGAGACGCTCATCTCGCCCGCGGGCCCCTGCCGGTAGGCGGTGAAGTACCCGTCGGTGGCCAGCGGGTTGTCGGCCGCGTCGTCCAGGTAGCTCCACACCGGCTCGCCGTCCACGCGCAGCACCACACGGGTGCCGCCCTCCACGTCGACCGCGCCGAACGTCACCTCGTGGGTGGAGCCCGGCTCGATCACCGTGTTGGGGAACGTGTCGATCATGAAGACAGCGGGGCTCCACTTCTGCATCTCGATGACGTCCTCCTTGATGACCACGAGGTAGCCCGAGCTGCTGTTGGTCCACACCGGGTCGCCGGCCGTCCTCGACCGCACGGAGAACCCGAACCAGCCGCCGTTGTAGGCGCCGACCGAGGTGTCGAAACGCAGGAGCTCGTCGCCGAACTGCTTCGGGGTGAAGCTCCACGCGCCGCGCGGCGCCAGGTGGGCCGCGCCGTCGGCGACGGTGATGCCCTCGCCGGGCGCCCAGGCGGCGGGGTCGAGGATCTCGGCGCCGAGCGAGGTCACCGGGTGCTCCGCCGCCTGGACCGTCACGGTGGACGACGCCGCGAGGCCGGGCACCACGGTCGACGTCGCCGTGATCGTGGCCGTGCCGGCGGCGACGCCGCGGACCACGCCCTTCGCGTCGACGGTCGCGACGGACTCGTCGCTCGACGTCCACGCCAGCCCGGTGCGGGTGGCGTCCGCGGGGGTGAACGACGGCGCGAGCGGGTGCGTCTCGCCCGGCTCGATCGTCGCCTCGGACGGGGCCAGCGTCAGGCCGTCGGGGTCGACGCCCACCAGCGAGAACCGCACGTCGTCGAAGTCCAGCGACGCGAAGCCCTGCACGTAGAAGCCGACCTTGCCGGCCCCGTCCGGCGCCGGGTTGGCGCCCGCCACGACCTCCTCGCCGTCGAGCAGCACGCGCACGCCCCCGGCCGTCACCACGACGCGCACGTCGTACTGGGTGGCGGGCTTCAGCCCCTCGCCCGCGGGAAGCGTCACCTCCTTCACGGTGCCCCAGGCGGAGTCGAAGATCGTCCACGTCGAGCCGGCCGCCGCGTGACGGTAGCGGACGTACCCGCCCGGCGTGCTGCCGGTGCGGTCGTAGACGAGCATCTGCCCGCCCTCGGGCACCTCGGCGGGCGTCGTCACCGTGAAGTCCAGCGCGTACTCCGTGAAGGAACGGTCGAGCTGGGAGTTGGCGCCGTTCGTGATCCGGTAGACGTGGTCGCCCGTGCCGTCGTCGACGATCGCGCGGTTCGGGTCCGTGGGCCAGCCGTTCGCCCCCGTCTCGAAGTCCGTGGAGTGCAGCACGCCGTCGCCGGCGGCCACGGTCACGGTCATCTCGTCGCGGACGCCCGCGTCCGCCTTCGCCTCCGCGGTCACCGTCACCTCGCCGGGCGCGACGGCGGTGAGGATCCCGGCGGCGCTGACGGTCGCGACCTCGGGGTCGCTCGAGGTGTACGTGACGGCCTGCCGGGTGGCGTTCCACGGCACCGCCTGGGCGGCCACGGACACCTCGTCGCCGAGCGTCACCGCGAGCTGGTCCGCCGGCAGCACCAGCGACTCCAGGGCCACGCTGTCCGGCGTCTGCGACTGCCCGACGTGCCCGTCGGTGCCGATCTCGCCGAACGGGATGGCCTCGAAGCCCGGGACCTGGTCGAAGACGGCGGAGTCCTCCCGCAGCGTGTAGTCGCCGTTCGCCGCGTCGACGAAGCCCGGGTCGGCGTCCGTCACCCAGTTGGCGTCGTCGCCGGTCCCGTAGTTGAGGAGGTTCTTGGTGTCGAGCGCGCCCTCGGCGTTGACGTCGGGGTTGCGCTCGCGGTCCGGGTTCCACACGACGTTCCTGGCGAACGTGCTGTGGTCGGGGAAGTAGTGGTTGTCCTCGAAGAAGTGCCCCAGCTCGGGGTACTTCTCCAGGTACGGCGTGCCGACGAAGTCCTTGTTGTCGGCGAACACCTTCTCCCACGTCGGCATGTACACGCGGTCGACGGTGTTGCCCTCGCCGTCGCCCATCCACTGCGTGTAGTTGTCGTAGGGCACGGTCGTGTCGACGAAGACGTTGTTCACGGCGTCGATGTAGTCGGCCGAGCCGGACTTGATCGCGTCGTTGCCCATGTTCACGAAGACGTTCTGGCTGATCTCCAGGTCCCACGTGAAGTTGTCGGCGTAGATGCCCTCGACGCCGTGCTTGGTGAGGCCGACGTCGTGGAAGTAGTTCTGCCGGAACACGTGACCGCGCTGCTGCGGCGTCTCCCCGGAGTTCATGTAGATCGCGCCGAGGTCCTGGAACGTCTTGCAGACGTCGTAGACCTCGTTCTGCTCGAACAGGTGGTCGTTGCCGTGCACGATGACGCCCGGGTGCGGCGCGTCGTTGATCTCGTTGCCGCGCGCGACGTTCCCGACGCCGTCGAACATCACGCCGGGGTTGTACGCCTTGTGGTAGTAGGCGAAGTCGTGGATGTGGGAGTCCTCCACGCGGTTGCGGCCGGGCTCCAGCGTCGTCTTGTCGCCGCCGGTCAGCACGACGCCGACGCCGCCGACGTGGCGGATGTCGCTGGAGACCACGGCGTGGTCGCGCCCGCCCCGGTTCACCGGGATGCCGTCGTACGTGTACCGGCCGGGCGAGTTGATGGAGACGCCGCCGTCGGAGAAGTTCTGGACGTCGCTGTTCGAGATCGTCACGTGGCTGCCACCGAGGATGACGGCGCCCAGGGCCCGCCCGTACTCGAGCACCAGGTCGTCGAACGTCACGTACGACGCCCCGTCGGTCCGGATCATCGGCTCGTCCAGCGTCGTGACGACGGGCGCCCCGCGCTCGGCCAGGAACGACGCGTTCGGCACCAGGTAGAGCATCCCGGTGTCACGGTCGATGTAGTACTCGCCCGGCGCGTCGAGCTCCTCGAGCAGGTTCTGCGCGAAGTGGAAGTCGGGGTACCAGGTCTTCATCAGGCCGGACATCTCGCCGTACCGCAGCGTGATGGTGCGGGCGTCCGTGTCGATCGTCTCGATCTTGTTGTACGACCACTCCCAGCTCTGGCCGAAGATGCCGTCCATCCAGACGTCCTCCGCCTCGCCCCAGTACTGCGGGCGGTCGTAGGAGTAGCTGAACGTGCCGCCGCGCTCCTGCAGGTCGGCGTCGTCCTTGGTGGGGCCGGGGTCGACGATCTTGTTCATCTGGACGGTGTCCTTCGCCGCGCCGGCGTTGGGCCAGCGGGCCAGGGTCATGTCCTCGCCGTCCACGTACAGCTCCATCGGCGGGGTCGTGGAGACGTCGTTGGCCTTCCAGTAGCCGTGCCGGCTGAGCTGCCCGTAGTCGTCGATGCCGAGCTCGCGCAGGTCGATCTGCAGGACGTCGTCGCGCGCGGACGTCTCGATGATCCGGTCGAGCACGGTCTGGTCGGTCACGGGGGAGAAGCCGTCGTAGGGCAGCTCCTTGCCGCCCGAGATCGTGGCGCGCTCGCCGGGGTAGGAGCGGTAGGTGATGGGCGCGTCCGCGGTGCCGGAGTCCTCCTCGCCCAGGAGGAAGGACTCGGTGCGCTCGTACGTGCCCTCGCGGAGGTAGACGGTGACGCCGTTCTTCCGCTGTCCCTTCGACAGGTCGCGGATCGCGTCGCGGGCGCCCTCGAGCGTCGCCAGGGGGCGCTTCTGCGTCCCCTTCGCGTCGTCGTCGCCGTCGGGGGAGACGAAGAAGGCGGTGCCGGCCTTGGTCGGTGGCGCGGCGTCGGGGGGAGATTCGGCGTGTGCCGCCGTCTGTGTTCCTGCGACGAGCAGGGACGTCAGCAGCAGTGCTGACAGTGGTCGCTTCATTGCGAGTGCTCCGACCTCTAGTGTGGTCACGGGGTTGTCGGGGGCGACGCAGGGTGCGGCGCGCCCGGATCGTCAAGCACCGGCAGGTTACATTAATCGATAATCGCTGACAATGCGGCGGCGGCGTCCCTGACCCGCTACGGTCGGACCCGTCCGTCACTCGAAGGAGAGCTCATGACCAGCAGTGCAGCCCCCGGACGTCTCGTGTTCGTCGGGGACTCCATCACCGACGCGGGCCGCGACCGCGCGGACGAGGCGTCGCTCGGCGACGGCTACGTCTCCCTCGTCGGGGCGGACCTGCCCGACGCCGTCGTGATCAACCTCGGCATCGGCGGCGACCGCGCCGTCGACCTCGAGGAGCGGTGGGAGCGTGACGTCGTGCCGACCGTGCCCGACGTCCTCACCGTCTACGTGGGCGTCAACGACACCTGGCGTCGCTTCGACGCCGACGACGCGACGAGCGCCGAGGCGTTCGAGGCCACGTACCGGCGGCTGCTCGCGCGGGTGCCGGGCATCCCGCGGCTCGTGCTGGTCGAGCCGTTCCTGCTGCCCGTGCGCGACGAGCAGGAGGGCTGGCTCGACGACCTCGACGGCAAGCGGGACGTCGTCGCGCGCCTGGCCGCCGAGACCGGGGCCGCGCTGGTGCCGCTGCATTCCGTGCTGACCCGCGCCGCCCAGGACGCCGGGGCGGCGGCCCTCGCCCCGGACGGCGTGCACCCGACGCCGCCGGCGTCGCGGATGATCGCGGACGCGTGGCTGGCGGCGTACGCTGGCGACGCACAAACGATTGTCGATAATGACCGAAGGAACGACGTGAGGCTGCACGGATGACGGACGCGCTCAGCTCGATCAGCGGCCTGGAGCGCGGGCTGCTGTCCGACCAGATCTACGACCTCGTGAAGTCGATGATCAAGACGTCGCAGCTCGAACCGGGGGAGCAGCTCGTCGAGTCGCAGCTCGCCCGACGCCTCCAGGTCAGCCAGGCGCCCGTGCGCGACGCGCTCAAGCGGCTCGCCCACGAGGGCCTGGTGACCCACGTGCGCCACCAGGGCAACTTCGTGGCCCAGTACTCCGACGAGGAGGCGCAGCAGGCCAAGCAGGCGCGCGTCGCCCTCGAGGCGCTGGCCGGCAGGCTCGCGTGCGGGCAGCTCGCGCCCGAGACCCGCTCCAGCCTGGAGAAGGTCATCGACGAGATGCACGGCGCCGTCGACGCGGCCGACCTGCCCGCGTTCCGCGAGCTCGACTTCGGCTTCCACCGCGCCGTCATCGAGGCCAGCGGCAACACCTACCTGCCGCGCATGTGGGACATCATCGAGCCCAGCCTGCGATCCATGCATCTGCTCGGCGACCCCGAGTTCACCGGCGACTGGCACCAGGTGGCCGACTGGCACCGCAGCCTGCTTGACGTGCTCGACGCCGGCGACGCCGACGCCGCGTCCGCGCTCTTCGAGGCGCACGCGGCGGGCACGCTGCTCGACGAGGCCGAGGGCGACTGACCGCGAAGAGGAGGGTGAGCTAGGGGTGGGCCGCCTCGTGGGCGAGGATCGCCGTCTGCGTGCGGTTCGTCGTGCCCAGCTTGCCCATCGCGCTCGCGAGGTACGCCTTGACGGTCGACTCCGCGAGGAAGAGCCGTGCGGCGATCGCCGCGTTGGAGAGGCCCTCGGCGAGCGCCTGGACGACCTCTCGCTCCTGGGGCGCCAGGCGCGCCAGGCGGCTGCGTGCCTCGGCCCTGCTCCCGGAGAGGTCGTCGCCGGCGGCCGCGAGGAGGTGGTGGGCCACGGCCGGCGAGAGGATCGCGTCGCCCGCCACGGCCGCGCGGATGCCGTGGTGCAGCTCCTCGGGGCTGGAGTCCTTGAGCAGGTACCCGGTGGCGCCCGCGCGCAGGGCCGGCAGCACGTAGTCGTCGGTCAGGTGGCTGGTGAGGACGACGACGGCGGTCCCCGGATGCTCCCGGTGCACCGTGATCGTCGCGTCGAGGCCGTCCATCACCGGCATCTGCATGTCGAGGAGCAGGACCTCCGGGACGTGCGCGCGGACGAGCCGCACGGCCTCCGCCCCGTCCCCGGCCTGTCCGACGACCTCCAGGTCGGGGGCCGCGTCGACGAGCCGGACGATGCCGGCGCGCAGCAGTGTCTCGTCGTCGACGACCACCACGCGGATCATGCCGAGCCCCTCGGCAGCACCGCGCAGAGCCGGTAGCCGCCCTCGTCGGTCGGGCCGGCGTCCAGGCTGCCGCCGAGCAGCGCCACGCGCTCGCGCAGGCCGGCGATCCCGAAGCCTCCGGTGGTGAGGCCGGTCGGAGGGGCGGTCGCGGGGCCGTTCTCCACGCTGACCCGGAGCTCGCGCCCCTGGTCGGCGAGCGCCACCACCGTGGCGGCGCCGGGGGCGTGCCGCAGGGCGTTGGTCAGCCCCTCGTCGACCACGCGCAGCACGGTGCGGTCGACGACGTCGGGCGGCGTGCGCGCCGCGAGGGCACCGTCGACGCGGACGGACTGGCCCGCCCGTGTCGCCTCGGCGACGCGCGTCTCCAGCTCGGCCGCGACACCGGCGCCGCCGGTTCCCGCGACGGAGCCGGTGCCCTCGGCCGTCAGCGCGCGCAGCACGGTGCGCATCTCGGCGAGGGCGGCCCGGCAGCTCGCGGCGATCTCCCGCGCGACCCGTCGGGCGTCGTCGTCCGGTGTGGTCGTCCCGAGGACCTCCGCCTCGACGACGGCGTAGCTCATCCGGTGGGAGACGACGTCGTGCAGGTCCCGCGCCAGGGCCGAGCGCTCGGCCGTCCTCGCGTCGGCCTCCGCCCGCGCGGCGCGGTCCGCGTCCGCGTCCTGCTGGAGCCGCTGGAGGCGGCCCGCGGCATAGGCGAAGAGAAGCACGAGGATCCCCGTCCACAGCAGGGTCGCGCCGGTGCTCTCGGACGTGAGCAGCCAGGTGGGCCACGAGACGGTGACCGCCGCGAGCATCGCCCCCATGCTCGCGCGGGACGACGCGACGTACAGCCCCGTGGCGTGCGCGGCGCCGAGCGTCGCGACCACGGGGGAGACGAGGCTCGCCGCGGCGCACGCAGCGAGGACGAGGAGGGGGTGGCGGGACCGGGCCAGCAGCAGCGCCGCGGCCCCGAGCTGTGCGGCGACCTCGGCCCACGTCGGCGCCCAGCCGACGTCCGACCTGGCGCGGAGCAGCACCAGGAGCAGGCCGCCCGCGGCGCAGACCGCGGCGACGACCACGTCGATCCGCGTCCTGGCCGGGTCCACGGACTCAGCGTAGCCAGCCCCGACCCGACGGCGACCGGGGGAGCCGGGTGCGAGGTATCGACTTTCGACGGTACCGACGGCCATCGTTCGGGCGTGCCGGAGGGCACCCTCCCGGCGCGACGGTGGAGTCATCAGCAGGAACCACCGACATCGAGGAATGATCATGAAGGTCCGTCGCACCGCCACTGTCTCCGCCGTCTCGGCCGTCCTCGCGCTGGGGGCGCCCCTCACGGCCTTCGCCTCCGAGGGCGACACCTCGCCGGCTCCGCAGCCGGAGTCCTCCGCCCCCGCGGCGGAGAGCGACCCCGTCGAGGAGCGCGGCGGCGCGGAGGAGTCCGGCGCCTCGCAGTCCGAGGGCACGCAGTCCGCGGGCTCGTCGTCCGAGGGGGCGCAGTCGGGTGAGACCGAGGGTTCGTCGGCCACCGGCGAGACCGCGGACACGGAGCCCGCCCCGGAGCCCGTCGAGGAGGAGCCCGCGGAGCCGGTCGACCCGGTCGTCGCGCCCGCTGCCGACGACGCTGCCAACGACGCTGCCGACGACGCGGCCGAGGGCCCGTCCGAGCAGGAGGAGCAGGCCGCCGAGGAGGAGTCCGCCGGGACGACCCCGCAGGAGCAGCCGGCCGCCGAGTCCGAGAACGCCCCGACCGAGGCGCTCGCCGATGAGACGACCGAGGCGCCGGAGCAGGACGCGACCGCGCCGGCGGCACCGACCGGCCAGGCCGCCACGAGCCCCTCCGCGTCGGTGCTCGCAGGGACCTCCGCCGCGTACCCCGACCCCGCCTACGAGCCGCACTGGCACGACGGCGGCCAGGACGGCTTCAGCTGCGACTACTGGTACTTCCTCGAGCCCGCCGAGGGCGGCTCCGGCAAGGACTGGAGCGGGTGGGACGGGCAGCCGCAGCTGCACATCCTGCACCACACCCTCGTGGACGACGACGGCACGGTCCACATGGTCTACGACCGTGACATCGCCGGCTCCTGGTACCACGCGTGGTCGGGCGACGAGAGCGTGACGCCCGACGCCAAGGGCATCCACTGGGAGAACACGCCGGCCCAGCAGACCGTGCTGGTCAACGGCTACAAGGGCGGCAACGACATGGCCGCCCGCGTGGCCGACGCCCAGCGGCTGTTCGACCGGGCCGGCGTCACGGTCGCGCCGAGCACGACCTGGGAGACGTACCGCGGCTGGTACCAGACGTTGATCGACAACGGGACGTACACCGAGGACCAGGTCCGCGAGATGTGGCAGCAGCAGACGGACTCCGAGCGCGACCGACGCACCGACTACACCGCGTACGAGGCCACCCAGTTCGCGGTCTGGTACTTCTCCACCGGCCACGACGTCATGGGCCTGCTCTTCGACGTCGACGAGGACAACCACGTGACGCTGTCCGAGACGGCGCTGCAGCAGTTCGAGGCGTCCGACGAGGACTGGACGCGCAACTGGGCCCAGGGATACACCAGCGACCGGAAGGCCACCCTGGAGACCGCGGCGTGGCTGATCGAGCAGGGGCTCACGACGAACGCCGTCATGCCGCAGCCCGGCTTCACCAGCAACGGCTACGTGCGCAATGCCGACGGGTCCACCGACTACGGCTTCACCGCCTCGCTGGTCGGCGGCACCGGCGACGTGCACGTCGAGCTGCGCACGGCCGACGGCGCGCCGATGCCCGAGGGTGTCGTGCTCGTGGACGCGAACGGCCGGGTGGTCGACAGCGTGACCCCGGGCCAGAAGGTCTTCGTCCGCGTCCCCGCGGGCACGACGGTGGCCGACCTCCCGCCGTTCCAGCTGTGGGGGTCCGCCGAGGGCACTGAGCAGGGCAGCCCGCACTTCTACACCGGGTGGGACCACAACAACCACGGCGAGGGGACGACCGACCCCGAGCCCGGCGTGTGGACTCCGGCCGAGTTCCAGCACTGGTTCATCGGCCTGGGCGAGCTCGACCGTCCGTCGACGGCCTGGGACTGGATCGGCGTCACCCTGGCGGACGAGCCCGAAGGCCCGACGGACCCCACGGACCCGGTGGACCCGGCGGACCCGGTGGACCCGGCGGACCCGGCGGACCCGGCCGACCCGGCGGACCCGGCCGACCCGGCCGACCCGGCCGACCCGACCGACCCGGCCGACCCGACCGACCCGACCGACCCGACCGACCCGACGCAGCCCAGCGAGCCGACCGACCCGGCGGACGAGCCGGCCGAGCAGGGCACGACTGGGCCGACGGAGAAGGCGGACGCCGACGACCGGGGCGCCACCGCGCCGGTCTACGTCAGCCGCGAGGGCGTCGTCGTCGCGGCCGCGGACGCCGACGACCCGACCAACCTCGGCTCGACGGACTCGCGACCGGCCACGCAGGCCGTCGCCACCGCGCCCGGACGGCTGGCGCAGACCGGGAGCGACCCCGCCCTGCTCGCCGCGAGCGCGCTCATCGTGCTCACGGGCACCGGGCTGGTCCTGGGCTCCCGTCGACGTCGCGGGACGGAGGCCGACGGCACCGGCGAGTGACCGGCCGAGCGGCCGCGCGGGCCCCGCACCCTCAGGGTGCGGGGCCCGCGTCGTGCCCGTCAGCGGTCGGTCGGCCGCGCGCTGCCGGAGTCCGCGACCCGCCAGCCCGTCTCCACCGCCCACGCCTCCGCCCGGGACGTGATCTCCGCGATCAGGTCGCCCTTGGCGTCGGCGTACGCGTTCATGTCCGACCAGTCGCGGGCGGCGAGCTCCCGCTTGAGGGCGGCGTAGGCGGCGCGGTCGTCGGCGTCGTGCCGGAGCCGGTCGCGGAACAGCAGGTGCCGCAGCTCCCAGTCGCTGCCCGCCGAGCAGACGTGGACGTGCACGTCGCGCTCGGGCGTGCGGACCAGGCGGTGACCGGGCTCGCGAGCGCGCACCTCGTACCCGGCGGCGAGGAGCGCGGGGAGGTAGGCCTCCTCGTCCTCGACGTCGGGCACGCTGACGTCGATGTCGACGATCGGCTTGGCCGCGAGCCCGGGGACCGACGTCGATCCCACATGGTCCACCCGGACCGCGACGGGGCCGAGGGCGGCGACGATGCGCTCGCGCTCGCGCGCGAACCGCGCCGGCCACTCCGGGTCGGGCTCGGCGATCACGATCTCGCGCTTCTCGACGCCACCCACGAGCTCGACCCCGGTGACCTCTCCGGCGGGCACGGGCCGGGACAGCCACTCCGGCGCGAGCACCGACCAGACCTCGATGTCCTGCCGCACCCCGCGGTGCTCGTGGTGCTCGCGCAGCACGCCGTCGCGCCGCATCCCCAGCCGGCGCGCGACGGCGATGCTCGGCGCGTTGCCCGACGCCGCCCACCACTCGACGCGGTGGATCCCGCGCTCACGGACCGCCCAGTCGATGATGACGCGCGCCGCGCGGGTCACCAGGCCCCGGCCCGCGGCCGCCGGCTCCAGCCAGCACCCGGCCTCGGCCGTGCCCTGCGCGACGTCCATCGTGCGGAACAGGACGCCGCCCACCAGGGTGCCGTCCAGCCAGATCCCGTAGAGGCGCCCGGTGTCGGTCGCCGCCTTCTGCGCGTACGCCTCGAGGAACGACCGGCTCGACGCGAGGTCGGTGATCCGGTCGGGCAGGGGGACGAACCGCCCGACGAACTCCCTGCCACGGTCGATCGTGGCCAGCAGCTCCTCGGCGTGGTGCGGCTCCAGCGGGCGCAGCTGGGCGTCGTCGTCGCCGAGCGACCTCGCGAACATGCTTCTCCTCCTGGTCGGTGCGCCCGGGCTCGTGCGGGTGCACCGGGTCATCCGTCGGTCGTCAGTCGTTGGCGGCGGCGTTCGTGAGGAGCCCGGTCAGGTCGCCGAGCGCGGCGCTGTGGATCCTCGACACGGAGTTGCGCGGGGTGCCGTTCCCGTCGTGGTGGTACTTGTACGCGGCCCCCTCGTAGACGACGTAGGCGCGCCCGTTGAGCGTCGTGACCCCCTCGATCATCGAGGGCGCGCGGAAGCAGGAGTTGTTGGCGTCGGTCCGCGTCGCGACGCCCCGCTTGAACACCCAGACGTTGCTGCGGTCGCCGCGCGTCCACGACGTCGTGAAGACGACGCCCTGGCTGGTGACGGCGACCCCCTGCGTCTTCGCGGGGGCGAACAGCTGGCTCTGGTACGTGAGGCGCCCGTTGCCGCCGCTGCGGTGCACGTAGCGGTTGAGGTGCGCCGTGGTGCTCTTCTCGAACCGCCCGGCCCACAGGTAGCCGTCTCCGGAACCGAGGAAGCCGACCGTGTAGCTCGTGCCCTCGACGGCGCTCGGTCGCACCGGCGTCGAGGAGCTCGCACCCGCCAGGCCCGACCTGATCCGTGACCACGGGTAGGCGTAGATCGCCTGCTCGCTGCCGACATGGACGTAGCCCTGGTAGACGGCCACCCCGCCTGCGTGGCCCCGGAGCGAGACGTTGGTCCCGGACGGGCTCTTGCCGAGCGTGACGTAGCCGAGCCCCGTGCCGGTGCGGCTCCCGCTGGCCACCACTCCGTAGACGCGGCTGGGGCCGTCGACGGCGTCGTCGCCGTCGACGGTCTCGCGGTAGGCGGAGATCAGCAGGATGTCCTCGGAGGTGCCGTCCCAGTTCGCGACGGCGGCCAGTCCCTGGGGCACGTACCGGTCGGCGATCAACCCCGCCGGGATGTCGATCACGGACCGGTCGGCCGGCGACGCGTAGCGCCAGAAGCGGTTGTCGTACCGCTTGCTCGCCGAGGGGCCGTCGTACCAGACGTCGCCGCTCGCGGCCGTGGTGTAGCAGAGGGCGTCGCCCCCACCGTCGCCGTCGATGTCGGCGGCCGCCGCGGAGACCGTCGCCCCTGTCCCGACGCTCGCCAGGAGTCCGGCGACCAGGACCCCGGTCCAGGCCCGGCGGGAGGTGAGTGCGCTCATGTCGTCTCCTCGGCACGGTCGCCGCCCGGTGCGGTGAACGTCGTGCGAGGGCGACGGTAGAGGAGCCTCGCGCCGGCGGCCAGGGGAGCGGCCCGGGCGATGTCCTGGCCGGACGGCGCCTCGCCGGGTTCAGGGTGCGTCGAGGCCGTAGAGGTGCGCCGCCGTCCCGGACCAGACCGCCGTCGCCGCGCCGCCGTCGAGCGGGGGGAGCGCGGTCGCGGTGCGCTCGACGATCTCCGCGTACGGGGCGACGCGCGCGGACATCGGCCAGTCGCTGCCGAACACCAGCCGCTCCGGGCCGAGCAGGTCGACGGCGGCGCGGGCTGCCGCGGCGACGCGGGCGGCCTCGTCCAGGGCGTCGTCGTCGGAGGTGGCCCGGTGCAGGCCCGAGAGCTTGGCGTGCGCCCGGGGCCGAGCGGCGACGACGGCGAGGGCGTCGCGCCACGACGCGTCCGGGTCGCCGGTGCCGAGGCCGAGGTGGCACACGACGACGTCGAGCGCCGGGTGCCGACCGGCGAGCGCGGCGACGGCGGGGAGCTGGTCGGGGCGCACCAGCGTCTCGAGCACGCGGCCGGACGCGGCCAGCCCCTCGCACAGCGCGTCCAGCCCGACGACGTCCGTCAGGTCCGCCGCGCCGCCCGGGACGGCGAGGCGGATCCCCGCGACCCGGGTCCCGGCCGTCGCGACGTCGTCGTCGATCACCGCCTGTGCCATGCCCGCCCAGGCGTGCGGGTCGTCGGGGCGGGCGTCGTACTGCAGCACGACCGGGCCCGGCAGCGGCCCCCGCGTGGCGGACTGTCGCGCGAGCCAGCGCGCCTCGCCGTCGGTGTCCGCGGCCTGCACGGCGACGGCGGCGCGGACGGGGGCGGGCGACGTCGCGACCGCGCGCTCCAGGTCCTCGGGGCCGACCCGTGCGGGCAGGCCCAGGTCGTCGCGGAACCACGAGATCCGCATGGCCGCCGTGTCCCACAGGTGCACGTGCGCGTCCACGACCCCGTCCGTCACCGCGCCCGCCCGGTACCGGGGCGGGCGATCGCGTCGAGCTCCGTCCACAGGGGATCGGGGACGACGACGTCGGCGGCGTCGGCGAAGACGTCCACCTCGGCGGGGGTGCGCGCCCCCACCACGACGGCCTCGACGCCCGGGACGCGCAGCGGCCAGCGGACGGCGGCGGTGGGCAGGTCGGTCCCCGCGCGGTGGCACGCGGCCGCCATGAGCACGGCCCGGTCGACCTGGTCCGGCGTCGCCGGGTGGTAGTCGAAGAACGGCGCCGCGACGGGGTCGGCGAGCACGCCGGAGTTGTAGACCCCCGCCGCGACGACGCCGACGCCGCGCTCGCGGGCGGTCGGGAGCAGGTCGTCCAGGGCCGTGCGGTCGAGCAGCGTGACCCGCCCGGCGGGCATGACGACGTCCAGCGCGCCGGCGGCCTCGCGCACGAGCCGCGCCACCGGCGCGTTGCGCCCCATCCCGACGCCGACGGCCCGCACGACGCCCTGGTCGCGCAGGTCGAGCATCGCGGGCAGGGCGCCCCGCAGGGCCTCGTCCACGTCGGCCGGGTCGTGCAGGTACAGCAGGTCGACCCGGTCGGTGCCGAGCCGCGCGAGGCTGCCCTCCAGCGACCGCAGCACGCCGTCGCGGCTGAGGTCGCCGACCGTCGTGCCGCCCGGGCCGCCGGTGCCGCCCGACGGGACGGGCGCGCCGTCGGCGTCGACGATCACGCGCCCCACCTTGGTGGCGATGACGACGGAGTCCCGGTCGACGCCGGCCAGGGCGTGCCCGAGCCGCAGCTCGCTGACGCCCTCGCCGTAGTGCGGCGCCGTGTCGAAGAAGCGGAGGCCGCGCTCGAGCGCGCGACCCACGGTCGCCTCGGCGTCGCCCTCCGCCACCGGCGTGAAGAGGTTGCCGATCGGCGCGCAGCCGAGGCCGAACGACGACGCGGCGACGCTGGTCGTGACGGCCCTGCCCTCGTCGTCCGAGGCGGCGGAGGTCAGCGGGCGGAGCCCTGCGCGGAACGCCATGCCTCGAACTCCCCTCGGGTGTCGGGGGTCAGGGGGTAGTAGTCGCTCAGGCGGGCGCCCTCGTCGAGGCGGCGCCGGCTGAAGACCTCCCACTCCTCGTGGTCCTGCGCGGACGCGACCACCTGGTCGGCCATCGCGCGCGGCACGATGACAGGGCCGTCGTCGTCCGCGACGACGAGGTCGCCCGGCATGCACAGCACCCCGCCGACGGCGACGGGCACGTCGTAGGCCCAGGGGAACAGCTCGGACTGCGAGGCGTAGTGCGGGGTGACGCCGGTGGACCACACGGGCAGGCCGAGGTCGCGGATCCTGCCCGAGTCGCGGATGCGGCCGTCGACGACCATGCCGGCGCCGCCCTTGCGCTGGAAGTAGCGGGCGAGGATGTCGCCGACGCAGCCGGAGAACCGGCTGCCGTACGCCTGGACCACGAGCACGTCGCCGGGCTGCACGGCCTCGAGCACGTGCCACAGCGCAGTGTGCCGCTCCACGTACTCCTGCTCGTCGCCGGCGGCGAGGTCCTCGCGCTGGGGCATGAACTGCAGGGTGAGCGCGGAGCCCACGACGCGGTAGCCGGGGCTGAGCGGGCGCGGGCCCTCCACGAACGAGTGCCGGATGCCGAGGCCGTGCAGCTTGGCGCACGCCGTCGCGGACGAGACCTGGCCGAGCCGCTCCAGCGACTCCGCGTCCGCACGCTCGTACGCGCCGCCGCGCACGGGCAGCGAGATCTCGGGCCGCACCAGGCCGGCGCCGGGGTCGGAGGGCAGGGCGTCGACGGGCGCGAGGGCTTCGGTCATGGTCGGGCTCCTTCGTGGTGCTGGTGGCGCGGCTGGTGGCGCGGCATGGTGCCGGCAGGTGCGGTGAGCAGCACGACGTCGGCGCGGTGCGACGGCGGCAGCTCGACGAGCAGGTCGGGGGCGTCCAGCGGGACGGTCGCGGCGGTCCGCGTGCCGGCGACGCCCGCCGAGGCGGTGGACGGGCCGGGCCAGACGCCGCCGTCCTCGCCCCGCGTGACGACGCCCGTCAGCCGCTCCTCGCCGAACCGCGACGGCCGCACGCGCACGCGACGGGCGTGCGTGGGGGAGAGGTTGACGAGGCTGAGCTCGACGCGACCGGTGCCGTCGGCGTCGCGGTCGAGCCCGGAGACGAGGGCCGCGACGTCGGGCGGCAGGCCGGGGCGGCGCCGGTCGGCGTCGGTGTACGCGACGGCGGCGAACGGCAGCCCGCCGTTGTACAGGGTCTGCGGCGTGCCGGTGACGAGCTGCCCCAGCACCTCCGTGACGACCGGGTTGGCGCGCTGCCAGAAGTGCAGGTGCACGGTCTCGGGGTCCACCGGCTCGGCGTCCATCAGCGCGACGCGGCGGGCGAGCTGGCCGAGCGCCATCGACAGCGCGCGCTCCGGGTAGTCCGGCAGCGAGCCGTCGAGGAACGCGAGCCACGGCCCCTCGTGCCCGGCCTCCACCTTGTCGCGGAACGGCCGCACCTCGTCGGACCCGGGGACGCCGTCGAGCACTCGGTCCAGGCGCTTGCGGTCGGCGTCGTCGCGCGTCCACCACCACAGCCAGGTGGGCAGGTCGAGCTGGAGCGGGCCGAAGTCGAACCAGCCGTCCGTGCCGAACCGGTACGGCACGAGCGTGGCGGGCTCGGCGGCGTGCGGGCCCAGACGCTCCAGCCAGCTGCCCCGCAGGCTGAACGGCGTCTTGGTGACGGGGGCGGTGATCGCGTGCTCCAGCGCCGTGTCGAGCATGGTGCGCACGAGGTCGAGCGGCCCGTCGTCCCGGGCCACCGCCGCGCCCGACACGAACGACGCGTTGATCGCGCCGATCAGCGTGCTCATGCCCACCGAGTGGAGGCCGTGCGGCCAGGTCCAGCCGTAGTGCCCGCCGTACCAGGCGCCGTCGTGCAGGCCGCCGACGATGCCGCCGGGCGCGACGTTGTCGGGCATGAGGCCGCCCGCAGCCGCGGCGCGCTCGCGCCAGCCGTCGACGTACCGCGCCACCCAGGCGGCGGACGCCGCGTCGCCGTCGTACAGCCAGCGGTTGGTCACGAGCGACGTCGCGGCGAGGTTGACCGCCGTGTCGCCGGCCGCGCGGCGCTGCAGCTCGTCGCCCATGAGCTGTGCGTGGGCCGGGTCCTCGAGGTCGGACCAGCGCGTGATGCCGGGCAGGCCGTGCAGCGGCAGGCCGTACGCCTCCATGTAGTCGAGCGACGCCGGGTAGGTCAGCCACTCGGTGCCGAGCCCGGGCAGCGGCCCCCGCGCGCCGTTGTGCGGCGCGGTGATCAGGTTGCGCGCCGGGTCGTAGTTGCCGTGCGCCGGGTCGGTGTACAGGGCGGCGAACCGGCGGGCGCGGTCGGCGAACCGCTCGTCGCCCGGGTCTGCGGCGCACAGGCCGTAGAAGAACAGCAGCGACTCGCCCTGGTGGAACCAGTCGTACCCGTTCTCGTACTCGCCGGTGAGCATGCCCGCCTCGGTGAGCTGCGCCGTCACGCCCTCGAAGTGGCGCTTCGCCGCGTCGAGGATCTCGTCGCTGCCGCCCAGGGCGTAGAACGCCGGCCAGTTGAAGAACGGCTCGTACAGGTCGTCCACACCGTCACGGTGCTCGAAGCCGCCCGCGTGCAGGATGCGCCCGTCCGGCCCGGTGTAGCGGGCGGAGAACAGCCGCCAGGCCTCCTCCGTCGCGTCGAACAGACGGCGCTCCAGCACGGCCCAGGCGGGCACCTCGTGCAGCGGCGTCGTGGGGATGCGGGGTGCCGTCATGGCGCTCAGCCCTTCGTCGCGCCGGCCACGAGGCCGCCGATGATGTGCCGCTGCATGAGGACGAAGAACAGGATCGCCGGGCTCACCGCCAGCAGCAGGGTCGGGAAGACGGTCGTGTAGTCGGTGGAGAACTCGCCCACCGCTGCGTACACGCCGGTCGTCACGGTGTAGATGCCGGAGCTCGGGCCCAGGATGATCTGCGGGCTGACGAAGTCGTTCCAGACGCTGATGGAGTTCAGCACGACGATCGTCGCGACCACCGGCCTCATGATCGGGAAGACGCACGACCAGAACGCCCGGATCTTGCCGGCGCCGTCCAGCGCCGCAGCCTCGTCGATGTCGCGGGGCACGGTCTTCAGGTACGCGGCGAACAGGAAGATCGTCACCGGCAGCGTCGCGGCGGTCTCGAACAGGATGAAGCCGGGGATCGTGTTGATGAGCCCCAGCACGCGCAGCACGAACACGACGGGGATCAGGGTCACCTGGCCGGGGATGAACAGGCCCGACACGAAGAGCAGCAGCAGGCCCAGGTGCCACCTCGAGCGGCCGCGCGCGATGACGTACGCGACCGGCGCGGCGAGCGCGATGCCGCACAGGTTCACCAGCGCGACGAACAGCAGCGTGATGCCGTACGCCTTCACCACGTTGAACTTCTCGCTGGTGAGGGCGGCCTGCAGGTACTCCAGGCTGAACGTGTCCGGGGTGATCGCCAGCGGCGAGGAGATGATCGCGTCCTGCGGCTTGAAGGCGTTGATCACCATGATGTACAGCGGCACGAGCATCACCAGCGCGCCCAGGCCCAGCACCACCCACTTGAGGATCGTGGCCACGCCCGGGGCGGGCCGTCGCCGGGCCCGCGACGCCGGTCGTGCGGCGGGCGTGCCGGAGGCGACCGGCGGGGGCACGGGGGTCGTCGGGTGCGTCGTCGTCGCCATCAGTCGGCCACCTTCTTCTCCGCGCCGCGTCGGGCGAACGTCACCGCGAGGCCCAGCACGGCAGTGACGAGCAGCAGGACCACGGACTGCGCCGCGCCGAAGCCGAGCTCCGAGTTCGCGAACGAGTCCCGCAGGATCTGGTACACGATCGTCTGGGTGGACCCGGCGGGGCCGCCGTCGGTCAGCGCCAGCACGATGTCGTAGACCTTGAGCAGCCCCACCAGCGTGAGCACGAGGTTCACGGTGAACACGGGGGCGATGAGCGGCAGCGTCACGTTGCGGAACTGCTGCCACTTGGAGGCGCCGTCCACGGTGGCGGCCTCGTAGTACTCGGTGGGCACGGACTTGATGCCCGCGAGGAACAGGATCATGTTGAAGCCGAAGTGCGACCACACGATCGTGAGGATCACGCTCGCCTTCGCGAACGCGACCTCGGTGAGGAACGGCACCGGCCCGACGCCGAGGTGCCCCAGCAGGCCGTTCACCGCGCCCTCGGGGGAGAGCATCGCCGACCAGAGGAACCCGATGATCAGCGCGCTGATGATGTACGGGTAGAAGAAGATCGTGCGCAGCAGGGTGTTCGCGCGGCTGTTGCCGGCGATGAGCGCGGCGATGAACAGGCCGACCGCGTTGCACAGCACCGTGCCGCAGAACGCGACGACGGCGGTGAAGACCGCCGCGTCCACGGTGCGCGGGTTGCGGAAGGCCTCCGCGTAGTTCTCGAGGCCGATGAACGTGAAGTTCAGGCTGTAGCCGTTCCAGTCGGTCAGGCTCAGCACGAACGCCAGGAACATCGGCACGATGAACATCGCCAGGAACACGAGGACGGCGGGGCCGCCCATGACGATGCCGGGCAGGCGGTCCCGCCACACGCGCGCCGCCGGACGGCGGCGCGCGCGGGCGAGGGGAACGGTGGTCGCCATCGTCAGCCGATCGTGGCGGCGAACCAGTCGTCCATCGCGGCGTCGACCTTGTCGGCCGGCGTGCCGCCGATGAGCGCCTGCGTCTGCGCGTTGATCTCGTCCGAGTAGCCCGTGGGCAGCGTGCGCTCGCCGTAGCCCTGGCCGGTCGGCGTGTACGCCTCGGCGGGGGTGTCCGCCACGATCTGCAGCAGCTCCTTGCCCAGGTCGTCCATCTCGTACTCGTAGCCGTCGCGGAAGTTGCCGTCGACCTCGAGCTGGCTGGCCACCGCGTCCTGATCGGTCACGAGGAACTCGACCAGCTTGGCGGCCGCGTCCTGGCTCTCGCTGGCCTGGAGGATCGAGTACGGGCTGGCGATGTTCGCGCCCATGGCCGGGCTGGCGACCCCGTCGACGGCCGGGGCGCGGAAGACGCCGATCTCGGCCTTGTCCTCCGCCTTCGCCTCGGTGCCGGCGAACCAGCTGCCCATCGGGTAGATCGCGCTCTTGCCGGAGAGGAACGCCTGCTCGGCGTCGGGGTACTTGATGCCCAGCGCGTCCTTGGGGACGTAGCCCTTCGCGACCCAGTCGGCGTAGGTCGCGACGGCGTCGCCGTAGGTGTCGGAGAACGTGGCCTCGCCCGCGCTCATGCGCGCGAACCAGTCCGGGTCCTGGCCGACGATCGACGGGAGGCCGAGCGCCTGCAGCGAGTGGCTCGTCATCCAGTCGCCGCCCGTCTGGACCGGCGTCCAGCCGGCGTCCTTGAGCTTGCCGAGCGCGGCGGTGAGCTCTTCGACAGTGGCCGGGACCGCGGTGATCCCGGCCTCCTCGAAGGCCGTCTTGTTGTAGAACCACAGGCTCTGCAGCTGGAACCCGATGCCGGCCATGTAGTACTTGCCGTCGATCGAGTACTGGTCGGCCAGCGGGCCGGTCGTCGCCCAGTCGTACTGGGACAGGTCGACCAGCTCGGGGGCCAGGTCGGTGGTCGGGGGGAGCGACTGCACGACGTCGGGCGCGTCGCCCGCGGTGAGGAGGCGGGGCAGGGCGGCGGCCACGCCCTCGGCGCCGGGGTTCTGGACGACGACGTCGATGCCGGGGTTCGCGTCCTCGAACGGCTTGACCAGCTCGTTCCAGTACTCCTCGGTGAGGTTCGGGGTGACGTTGACGAGCATGCTCACCTCGGTGGTGCCGCCGGATCCGCCGTCGTCGTCGGAGCCGGCGCAGCCGGTGAGCGCGAGGGCGGCCACCGTGAGGGTGCCCACGCTCGCCAGGGTGCGGTGCTTGATCATCGTTGATCCTCTCGGGTTGCCGCCCCGCCGGGGACGCTGCGGTGCGTCTCCGGCGTTCGGGCTGACGACTGTGGATGACGTCCGGTGTGGAGGGACGTCTGGGACACTAATCGATAATCGTTGGATTGGGAAGAAGGCGGCCGGCGGCAGGTGATCTCACAGCGGAGGCGTCCCGGGGCACGGCCCGCCGCCCATAGGCTGGACGGGTGACCTCCGCAGCCCCCGCCGTGCAGCGGCCGGGCGGTACCCCGAGCGTGCCGCCGCGGCCCTGGTGGCTCGTCGCCGCCGGGCCCGCCGCCGTCCTCGCCGCCGTCCTCGCCGTGCTGTGCGGCGGAGCCTACTCGGGCGCCTTCCAGGCCCTCAGCGGCTTCACCGACCCGGGCGCGGTCGTGCGCTACGGCCTGCCCGTGACGACCGTGCTCACCGAGCTGAGCGTCTCCGTGACGGTCGGCGCCCTCCTCGTCGCGGCCTGCCTGGTGCCGCCCGGCCGCACCCAGACGCGGGTGCTCACGACGGCCGGTGCCGCCAGCGCCGTGTGGGCCGTGGCCGCCGTCCTGCAGCTCGTGCTGCGGTACTCGAACATCTCCGGGACCTCGCCGGCCTCGCCGGCGTTCGGGCAGGGGCTCTCGCAGTTCGTCACCGAGCTCGACCTCGGCAAGCTCTACCTCGCGATCATCGTCGTCGCCGCGCTCACGTCCGCGCTCGCGATGGCCGTGCGCGGGCCGGTCGGCGCCCTGTGGACGACGGTCCTGCCGCTCGCGGCCCTCGCCATGCAGTCCACGACCGGTCACGCGTCCGGCGCCGCGAACCACGAGCTCGCCGTCGGCGCGATGCTGCTGCACCTGGTCGGCGCCGCCGTGTGGGTGGGTGGCCTGGGCGCGCTGCTCGTCGCCGTGCTCACGCGGGAGGAGGGCCGGGGCGACGACGGTCGTACCGCCGCGGCCGCCGTCGCGCGCTTCTCCCCGGTCGCGGGGTGGTGCTTCGCCGCGGTGGGCCTGTCCGGCATCCTCAACGCGTGGCTCCGCATGGAGTCCTGGGGCGACCTGCTCACCCCGTACGGCGTGCTGCTGCTCGTCAAGGCGCTGCTCATGGTGGCGCTCGGAGGGTTCGGCTTCGCGCACCGGATGTGGGTCGTGGACCGGCTGGGCAAGGCCGGCTCCGCCGGTGCCGTGCGGCGCCTGTTCTGGCGGCTGCTCGCCGTCGAGCTGCTCGTCATCGGCGCCGTCTCCGGCGTCGCCGTGGCGCTCGGGTCCACCGCCCCGCCCGTGCCCGACGAGGTGCCGGTCGACGTCACGCCCGCCTTCCAGCTCACCGGCCAGGCCCTCCCGCCCGAGCCGACCATGGCCCGCTGGTTCACCGAGTGGAGCCTCGACCCGCTGCTGGCCTTCGCGTGCGTGGCGGGCCTGGTGGTCTACCTGCGCTGGGTGCTGCGGCTCGCGCGCCGCGGGGACACGTGGCCCGCGGGGCGCACCGTGTCGTGGTGCCTGGGCATGGTCGTGATGTTCTGGGTGACCAGCGGCGGCCCGGCCGTGTACGGGCACGTGATCTTCAGCGGCCACATGGTGCAGCACATGGTCCTGGCGATGCTGGTGCCGCTGTTCCTCGTGCTGGCCGCCCCCGTCACGCTGCTGCTGCGCGCCATCCCCGCGCGCAAGGACGGCAGCCGCGGGCCGCGCGAGTGGGTGCTCGGCCTGGTGCACTCCCGGTTCGGCCAGTTCATCGCCCGCCCGGTGGTGGCCGCGGTGCTCTTCGCCGGCGGCATGATCGCGTTCTACTACACGCCCGCGTTCGAGTTCGCGCTGCGCAACCACGCCGGGCACGTGTGGATGATCGTGCACTTCACGCTCGTGGGGTACCTGTTCGCCAACGCGCTCGTGGGCATCGACCCGGGTCCGAAGCGCCCGCCGTACCCGCAGCGGCTGCTGCTGCTCTTCGCGACGATGGCGTTCCACGCGTTCTTCGGCGTCGTGCTCACGTCCGGCACCTCGCTGCTCGTCGCCGACTGGTTCGGCAACATGGGCAGGCCCTGGGGCCTGCCGGCCATCGACGACCAGCAGCGGGGCGGCGGCGTCGCGTGGGGCATCGGCGAGCTGCCGACGCTCGCGCTCGCCATCGCCGTCGCCGTGCAGTGGACGACGTCCGACGAGCGCGAGGCGCGCCGCCGCGACCGCAAGGCCGACCGCGACGGCGACGCCGAGCTCACCGCGTACAACGAGATGCTCGCCAAGATGGCGGACCGCGACGACCAGACCCCGCCGAGGTAGTCCAGCCCCTGCCGAGGTAGTTCAGACCCTGCCGAGGTAGTTCAGACCCTGCCGAGGTAGTTCCGATCTCCGCGAGGTAGTGGTCCAGACCACTACCTCGCGGCGATCTGAACTACCTCGCGGCGATCGGAACTACCTCGCGGAGGTCTGAACTACCTCGCGGGGTCGCCAGCGCGGCGACGTGCGCCGGGACCGGCTCGCGGGTGTCGGCGTCGGGGACCGCGGCGCCCACGACGCGACGCACCGGGACGTGCCCGCCCCAGCCGCCGGCGGCGACGTCGTCCGGGTCGTCGACGGGTGTGCCGGCACGCTCCTTCATCGAGGCCTCCCGCAGCGGGACGGCGAGCACCGCCGTCGCGGCGAGCTCCTTGCGGGTGGCGGGCCGCAGGGTCGCGGACCGGCCCGGCGCCATGTGGTCGACGATCGCGTCCAGGGCGCGGGCGCGCTCGGCGTCGTCCGTGACGGGGCGGGCGGTGCCGATCACCACCGCCGACCGGTAGTTCATCGAGTGGTGGAAGCCGGACCGCGCCAGCACGAGGCCGTCGAGCTCGGTGACCGTGACGCACACCGTCGCGTCCGTCGCCCCGACCAGCCAGCGCGCCGCCACCGACCCGTGCACGTACAGCGTGCCGCCGTCGTCCGGGCCGTCGAGGTCGACGGCGTAGGCGCAGGGCAGCACGACCGGGTGCCGCTCCGCGCCGTCGCCGACGTCGACGCCGAGGTGGGCGACGAGCCCGTCGGCGAGCAGGGCGTGCAGCGCAGCCCGGTCCGTCACGGCACGGTTCCGGCCGCGCCGGACGGTGGACCTCGGGGTGGGGGAGAGGGCGTCCATGGCACTACCGTGGACCCTGGTTGGCCCGTCGTCACGAGCCATTTCTTGCGAGGTTCTGCAGGCCACTTCGCCCGACCGCTCTCGCCTGTCCCGGTCAGGAGTCCCGATGTCCGCGCTCCCCGTCCGTCTCGACCGCGGCGGCCGTGACCCGCTCGGCGCGCAGCTGTCCGGCCAGGTCCGCGACCTGGTCTCCCGCGGCACCCTGCGGCGCGGCGACCGGCTGCCCAGCACGCGCGCGCTCGCCGCGGACCTCGGCGTCGCGCGTTCGGTGGCCGAGCAGGCGTACGACCAGCTCGTCGCCGAGGGGTGGCTGACCGCCCGCCGCGGGGCGGGCACGTTCGTCGCCGCCGACGCGGTGCCACGTCCCACGCCCGGGCCGCGCCGGGCGGCGGGGGCGGGCAGCGGCCTCGTGCGCCTGAGCACCGGTGAGCCGTGGATCGACCCGCGCCACCGCGCGGGGTGGCGGCGGGCGTGGCGGGAGGTGTCGGCGACGACGCCGCCGCGCGGCTACGACGACCCGTGCGGCCTGCCCGCGCTGCGGGCAGCGCTCGCCGAGCGCCTCGGCCGCACCCGGGGCCTCGTCGTGGAGGCCGACGAGGTGGTGGTCACCGCTGGGACGACGGCCGGGTTCCGCGACCTGCTCGGCGTGCTGCGCGCGGGGCCCGTCGGCATCGAGGACCCGGGCTACCGGGCCGCCGTCGCGACCGCGCACGCCGCGGGCCGCGCCGTCGTCGACCTGCCCGCCGAGGCCCGCCACGACGAGGCGGCCCTGCGCGGGCTGGCCGCCGCGTACGTGACGCCGGCGCACCAGCACCCGCTGGGGAGGGTGATGCCGGCCGACGACCGGCGCGCGCTGCTCGCCGCGTCGCGGGCCACCGGAGCCGTGGTGGTCGAGGACGACTACGACTCCGAGCTGCGGTACGACGTCGCGCCCGTGCCGGCCCTGGCGGCGCTCGGCCGGGACCGGGTCGCCTACCTCGGCACGGCGTCGAAGTCCGCGCCGCCGGGGCTGCGGATCGGGTGGCTGGTGCCGCCCCCGGGGATGCTCGACGACGTCGTGCGGCAGCGCGGCGTCGTGCACGACGTCGCGGCGTGGCCCGCGCAGCGGGCCCTCCTGACTCTGCTGCGGGACGGCTGGCTCGATGCGGTCCTGCGCACCGCGCGCCGCGTGTACGCCGAGCGTGCCGCCCGCGTCGCCGCCGTGCTGGCGCCGCATGCCGTGCCGGCCGCGACGTCCGCCGGCATGTACTCGACGTGGCTGCTGCCGCAGGACGCCGCGCTGTCGGCCCGCGACGCCGCGCGCCGGGCGGGGTTCGACCTGCCGCTGCTGTCCGACCTGTGCCGCACCGCCGGGGACACCGGCGTCGTCGTCGGGTTCGGCGGGGTGGACGACGCCGAGCTCGACCGCGCGCTGGCGGCGATCGGCAGGGGCCTGGGTGGGTGACGTAGCGATCGCTACGTCGGCAGGGTCAGAGCAGGCCGTCGACGACCTTCGCCGCGAGGCCCAGGGCCGTCGTCGTGCCCAGCCCGTCCGCGACGGTCACCGTGGTGACTCCCGGCGCCGGGTCGGTGACGACGAACGGCGTGCCGGCGAACGGCCCGCGGCGCGGGCGGGGCACCACGAGGTCGGGCACCGACCAGCGCCGCCGCACCTCGACCGGCCGACCGAGCAGGGCCTCCGCCTCGCGCAGCAGCAGGGCGTCGGCGACCTCGGACCGCTCGGGGTCGCGGTCGAGGCCCGCGTCGTCGCGGCGGTCCGCGTCCGTGCGGCGCGCCTCGCCGAGGAGCAGCGTCTCGGCGTGCGGGGTGAACGCGAGGTGGACGCCGGCGTCGAGCAGCTCCGGCGCGCTCGTGCGCAGCCGCTCGCGCACGTCCGCCAGCGCGGGGGAGTGCGCCGTGGCGGCGTCGCGCAGCAGGCTCGTGCCGCCCAGCACGGCGGGGCCGGCGGCGTCGTGCCGGCGGCCCGGCGTCGCGACCTGCAGCACCTGCCGCACGTCCGGGCGCAGCCCGGCGCGCGCCGCCTCGTCGGGGAAGAACCGGTCCAGGTCGGGTCCGACGGCGACCAGCACCCGGCGCGCCACGACCTCGCCGCGCGACGTGCGCACCAGGGTGCGCCCCGTGCCGGCCTCGAAGGTGAGCGCCGTCGTCGACCACGCGACGTCGGCTCGCGGCCGGGAGGCGAGCGCGGCCGCGAGCGCCCGGAGGGCGTCGCGCGGCTCGACGCGGAGGTCGAGCGGGAGGAACGCGCCGCCGACGACGGCGTCGACGGCGTCGGCGCCGGCGGTGGTCAGGCCGGCCCGCTCGGCGGCCTGCGCGGCGTCGAGGAGCAGGGCGTCGCCGTCGCGGGCGGCCACGAGGTCGTCCAGCACGGCGAGCTCGTCCTCGGAGCGCGCCACGACGACGGCGCCCGTGTCCTTGACCCAGAAGCCCGCCTCCCGGCCCAGCTTCAGCCAGCGCTCGCGCGACGCCAGCGCGCACGACAGCGTCGCGGCGTCCTGCGTGGTGACGGCGACGTGGCCGCTGCGCCGGGCGGACGCGCCGTCGGGCCGCGGGTCGCGCTCCACCACCAGCACCGAGTACCCGCGGGCGTGGGCCTCGAGGGCGTGCGCGAGCCCGACGATCCCCGCCCCGACCACGACCAGGTCGGCGGCGGCGGGCAGCGGCGGCAGGTGGGCGGCGCGGGGCGACGGCGGTCTCACGACCAGACCGTGCCCGATCGCGCGGTGCCCGCTCAACCGCAGGAGGCGCCGTCGCGAACAAATTCAGCGAACGTTCATCCCGTGTTCCCGTGGCCGCCGCTCGACCGTCCGTCCGGGCCACGCTGTGGTAGACCGGGCGCGTGAGCCAGGACGACGACGCCCCCACGCCCTTCGACGACCTCGACCGCTACCTGGAGCTCCCGCGCCTCGGCGGGCTCGCGCTCAGCCCGGACGGCACGCGCCTCGTCACCACCGTCCAGACGCTCGACGCGAAGCGCACCGGCTGGACGACCGCCGTCTGGGAGGTGGATCCCACCGGCGTCGCCCCCGCCAGGCGGCTGACGCGCAGCCGCAAGGGCGAGTCGTCGGCCGTGTTCACGGCGTCGGGCGACGTGCTGTTCACGTCCGCGCGGCCGGACCCGGACGCGGACAAGGACGACGACGAGCCGAAGGCCGCGCTGTGGCTGCTGCCCGCGGACGGCGGCGAGGCGCGCGTCGTCGCGGCGGCGCCCGGCGGCGTCGGCGGGGTGCTCGCGGCCCGCGCGGCCGACGTCGTGTCCGTCTCCGCGCCGGTGCTGCCGGGCGCCGCGGGGCTCACCGAGGACGAGGCGCTGCGCAAGGAGCGCACCGACCGCAAGCTGTCCGCGATCCTGCACGCCGGCTACCCGGTGCGGCACTGGGACCACGACCTCGGCCCCGACGAGGAGCGCCGGTTCGTCGGTTCGCCTGGCGGCGACGGCGACCGCCTCGGGCTGCGCCCGATCTCCGGGCCGGGGCGCCAGCTCGACGAGCACGAGGCCGACCTGACGCCCGACGGCGCCACGCTCGTCACCACGTGGGGAGTGGCCGACCCGGGCGCGGCGCGCCGGGTCACGCTGGTCGCGGTCGACACGGCGACGGGAGAACGCCGCGCGCTGGTGGACGACCCGGACGCGGACGCCTTCGCCCCGGCGGTGTCGCCGGACGGGCGGTGGGTCGCGTTCGGCTCCGAGACGATCACGACGCCGGAGCAGGCGCCCGAGGTGCGGCTCGGCCTGGTCCGGCTCGACGACGCGGCCGCCGAACCCGAGATCCTCGCCGACGACTGGGACCGCTGGCCCACGACCGTCGCCTGGCTGCCCGACGGCTCGGGGCTGGTCGTGACCGCCGACGAGGACGGCCGCGGCCCGGTGTTCCTGCTCACGTTCGGTGCCGGCGGCCCCGGCGCGGGCGAGCCGGTCACGGTGGAGCGCGTGACGAGCGACGACGCGTCGTTCGGCGACGTCCGCGTCGCGCCCGACGGCTCGGCGCTGTACGCCCTGCGCAGCAGCTATGCCGCGCCGGCCGAGCCGGTGCGGATCGACCTCGCCGCCTTCGCCGCGACCGGCGCGGCGGGCGAGCGCACCCCCGTCGCCGCCGACGCGCTGCGCGGTCCCGTCCCGGCCCCGGCGCTGCCCGGCACCCTGACCGAGGTGGAGACGACGACCGCGGACGGCGCGCGCGTCCGCGCCTGGCTGGCGCTGCCCGAGGGCGCGGCCGCGGACGCCCCCGCGCCGCTGCTGCTGTGGATCCACGGCGGCCCGCTCGGGTCGTGGAACGCGTGGAGCTGGCGCTGGAACCCGTGGCTGATGGTGGCCCGCGGGTACGCCGTCCTGCTGCCCGACCCGGCGCTGTCCACGGGGTACGGGCAGGACTTCGTGCAGCGCGGCTGGGGCGCCTGGGGCGGCGCGCCGTTCACCGACCTCATGGCGATCACCGACGCCGTCGAGACCCTGCCGGAGGTGGACGAGACCCGCACCGCCGCGATGGGCGGCTCGTTCGGCGGGTACATGGCGAACTGGGTGGCCGGCCACACCGACCGCTTCCGCGCGATCGTCACCCACGCGAGCCTGTGGGCGCTGGACCAGTTCGGCCCCACGACCGACCACGCCTACTACTGGCGGCGCGAGATGACGCCGGCGATGGCGGAGGCGAACAGCCCGCACCGGTCCGTCGCCGAGATCCGCACCCCGATGCTCGTCGTGCACGGCGACAAGGACTACCGCGTGCCGATCGGAGAGGGCCTGCGGCTGTGGCGCGCGCTGCTCACGGAGTCCGGGCTCCCCGCGGCCGACGACGGCGCCACCGTGCACCGCTTCCTGTACTTCCCCGACGAGAACCACTGGGTGCTCGCGCCCCAGCACGCGAAGGTCTGGTACCAGGTGGTGCTGGCGTTCCTGGGCGAGCACGTGCTCGCCGAGGAACCGCAGCTGCCTGCGTTCCTGTAGCCGCGGGACAGGCGGTCAGGCCGGCGTGACGATGAGGTCCACGAGGACCTCGAGCATGGCGCTGGCGTCCTTGCGGGCGGGGCCGGCGGGGAGCATGGCGGCGCGCTGGCCGGCCTCGTGCGCGCCCAGCAGCAGGTCGATGGCGACGTGCTCGTCGATCGCGAAGCGCAGGCCGAGGGCGGCCATGACGCGGTTCAGCGCGGCGATCATCTCCTCGCGGAGCACCTGCTGCTGGTCCACGTAGCGCTGCGCGATCTGCGGGTCGCGCAGGGCGAGCAGCTCGAACTCCAGCTCCATCACGCACCACGAGGCCTTGGCGGCCTGGTCGGGCAGCACGGACGCGATGACCTCGCGCACGGTGGCGCGGAACCCCTCGGGCGTCTGCAGCGCCGCGGGGTCGACGGTGGTCACCGCGCGCTCGAGGGCACCGAGGTGGCCGCGCGCCTCGCGCTCGGTGAGGGCGAGGAACAGCTCCTCCTTGCTCGCGAAGTTCGAGTAGAACGCGCCGCGGGTGAATCCGGCGGCCTCGCAGACGGCCTCGATCGACGCGGCCTGGACGCCCACCTGCGCGAACACCTCGAACGCGGCGTCGAGCAGGCGCTCGCGGGTGCGCTCGCGCCGGGGCGAGCGGCCGGGGGCGACCGTAGCCTCGTCGGGGGCCGCGCTCTCGGTGGTCAGGGGGTCCTCCTCGGGATGCTGGTACCGGCCCGGTGCGGACGCCGCGCCCGGCCGCGCCCACTCTAGCCAATACAGCGGCGTATCGGATACGTTCGTGCATCGGATACAGTGCCGTATCGAACCCCAGCTCCGTCGTCCCGGGAGAGCCTGTGTCCTCCGTCCTTTACTCCCTCGGCCGTTGGGCCGCCCGGGCCCGGCGGCTCGTCGTCATCGGGTGGGTGCTCGTGCTCGCCGTCGTCGGCGGCGCGGCCGGCCTGCTCTACCAGGGCTTCGACAACTCCGTGACCATCCCGGGCACTGAGTCCCAGGACGCGCTCGACAGCCTGTCCGCCACGTTCCCGCAGGTCAGCGGCTCCTCCGCGCAGATCATCGTCGTGGCGCCGGACGGGTCCACGATCGACGACGACGCGATGCGCGACCCGATCACCGACGCGGTCGACGACCTCGGCGAGCTCGACCAGGTCGCCGCCGTCACCTCGCCCTACGACGACCAGATGGCCGCGTCGGTCAACGACGACGACACCGCCACGCTGCTGACGATCCAGCTCGAGGGCGACCAGTCCGTCATCACCGAGGACACCAAGGACGCGCTCCACACGGCCAGCGACGACCTCGCCGCCGCGCTGCCGGCCGGGTCGCAGGCCAGCCTCGGCGGCGAGCTGTTCAGCGTGGAGTTCCCCGCCCTGAGCATCATCGAGGCGATCGGCGTCGTGGTCGCGCTCGTGGTCCTCATCATCACGCTCGGTTCGTTCGTCGCGGCCGGCCTGCCGCTGGTCAACGCGCTCATGGGCGTGGGCGTGTCGATGCTCCTGCTGCTCACGGCCACCGTGTTCGGCCCGATCAACTCGACGACGCCGATGCTCGGCCTCATGCTCGGCCTCGCGGTGGGCATCGACTACGCGCTGTTCATCGTGTCCCGGCACCGCGAACAGCTCGCCGCCGGCCTCGAGGTCGACGAGTCGATCGCGCGCGCCACCGCGACGGCGGGCTCGGCCGTCATCTTCGCGGGCCTCACCGTGATGATCGCCCTCGTGGGTCTCGGCGTCGCCGGCATCCCGTTCCTCACCGTCATGGGCATCGCCGCCGCCGTCGCGGTCGGCATCGCCGTCCTCGTCTCGCTCACGCTGCTGCCCGCGCTGCTGTCCTTCTCCGGGGAGCGGCTGCGGCCCAAGGCCCCCCGCGCGCCGCGCCGCAAGGGCCGCGGCAAGCGTCAGGCCGCGCCGTCGTCGGCCCCGCGCGAGAACCGGTTCTTCGCGGGCTGGGTGCGCGGCGCCACCCGCTTCCCCGTCCTCACGATCGTGCTGGTCGTGGGCGCCATCGCCGCCCTCGCCCTGCCGGCCACGAACCTCCGCCTCGCGCTGCCGGACGCCGGCACGCTGCCGGAGGACAACAGCGCCCGCGTCACCTACGACCTGGTGGGCGAGGAGTTCGGCGAGGGCTTCAACGGCCCCCTGATCGTCACCGGCTCGATCGTCACCAGCAACGACCCCGTGACGCTCATGGACGAGCTGGGTGACGAGATCGCCGACCTGCCCGGTGTCGCCGACGTGCCGCTGTCCACGCCGAACCCGTCCGCCGACACCGGCATCGTCCAGGTGGTCCCCGAGGGCGGTCCGACGTCGCAGGAGACCAAGGACCTCGTCAACGAGATCCGGGACCAGCACGACCACTACCTCGACAAGTACGGCGTCGACCTGTCCGTCACCGGCTTCGCCGCGGTCGGCATCGACGTCTCGGACAAGCTCGGCGCCGCGCTGCTGCCGTTCGGCCTCGTCGTCGTGGGCCTGTCGCTCGTGCTGCTGACGATGGTGTTCCGCTCGATCTGGGTACCGATCAAGGCCTCGCTCGGCTACCTGCTGTCCGTCGGCGCGGCCTTCGGCGTGGTGACCCTCGTGTTCGAGAACGGCGTCCTCGCGGACGCCCTCAACGTCACCAAGCTGGGCCCCGTCATCAGCTTCATGCCGATCATCCTCATGGGGGTGCTGTTCGGCCTGGCGATGGACTACGAGGTCTTCCTCGTCTCCCGGATCCGGGAGGACTACGTGCACGGCGGCGACGCCCGTCGCGCGGTGCGCACGGGCTTCCTCGGCTCGGCCAAGGTGGTCACGGCCGCGGCGGTGATCATGTTCGCAGTCTTCGTCGCGTTCGTGCCCGAGGGCGACATGACCCTCAAACCCATCGCGCTCGGCCTCGCGGTCGGCGTGCTCGTGGACGCGTTCGTCGTGCGCATGACGCTCGTGCCCGCCGTGCTCCATCTCCTGGGCGACCGGGCCTGGCACATGCCGCGCTGGCTCGACCGGGTGCTGCCCACGTTCGACGTCGAGGGCGAGGGCCTCACCAAGGAGCTGCGGCTCGCGTCGTGGCCGGAGCCGGACGCGACCGACGCCGTCGCCGCACGCGACCTCGAGGTCGCCGGGCCGGACGGCAGCGTCGCCCCCGTCGTGGGGCCGGTGAGCGTGCGCGTGCCCGACGGCGGCGCGCTGTGCGTGCACGGCGACGCCGCGGCCCCCGTGTCGGCGCTGCTGCTCGCCCTCGCCGGGCGGATGGCGCCCGACGCCGGGGCGGTCAAGGTGACCGGCCTCGTGCTGCCGGAGCGCGCGATGACGGTGCGCGGCCGCGTCGCCGTCGTCGACGCCCTCGCCGAGCACGGCCGCCCGGCCGCCACGGTCGACGCCGCGGTGCGCGACGGCGCCCGGGTCGTGGTCGTGGACCGCACCGACGCCGTCGCCGACCGGCCGGCCCGCGAGGCGCTCGCCGCCGCGCTCGCCCGGGCGCAGCGCGGCGGGACGGCGGTGCTGCTCGGCGCCAGCGGCGTCTCGGCGACCGACCTGCTCGACGACGGCACCGGCCGGGAGGTCGCCGTGCTGGACGTCGGCGCAGGCTGGGGCGCGCCGAGCACGCTCACCGGGGCGGACGTGCCACCGCCCGCCCCCGGTGACGAGCACATCCCCGTGCCCACGGAGCCCGACGGCTCGGGGGCGCACGCGACCGACGACATCGACGAGGACACCCACGTGCAGGAGGTGCGGGCATGACCGCCCCGACCATCGCCACCCGGGCGCGCCGCGACCCCTGGCGCATCGCCGCCGTCGCGCTGCTGCCGATCATGGTGCTCGGGCTGCTGCTCGCCGCGCTGTGGAACCCGCAGGACCGGCTCGACCAGGTGCCGGCCGCCATCGTCAACCTCGACGAGCCGGTCGAGGTCCAGGGGCAGACCGTGCCGCTGGGCCGCCAGCTCGCGTCCGGGCTCGTCAGCGGCGGGGAGACCGCCGACGGTGCCAAGGCCGCGCAGCCGGCCGAGGACGCCACCAACTTCGACTGGACGATCACGGACGAGGAGTCGGCGGCCGACGGCCTCGCGAACGGCACCTACTCCGCCGTCGTGACGATCCCGGAGGACTTCTCGGCCGCCGCCACGTCCTACGGCAACGACGACCCGTCCGAGGCGCGGCAGGCCACCATCGACGTGAGCACCCCGCCCGGCGGCCGCGTGGCCGACGACGCGCTCGCCCGCGTGGTCGCGGCGACCGCGACGTCCGTCATGTCGAGCACGCTCACCGAGACCTACGTCGACAACGTGCTCGTCGGCTTCAACGACCTCTCCGACGGCATCGGCCAGGCGCAGGACGGCGCCGTGCAGCTCGCCGACGGCGCGGGCCAGACGCAGGACGGCGCCGACCAGCTGGCCGACGGTGCGGGGCAGCTCGCCGACGGCGCGGACGACGCCGCGGGCGGCGCGGTGCAGCTGGCGGACGGAGCAGGGCAGCTCGCCGACGGCGCGGACGACGCCGCGGGGGGCGCGTCGCAGCTCGCGGACGGGGCCGGGCAGGTCGCCGACGGCGCGCGGGGCGTCGCCGCGGGGATCGGCGAGAGTGCCGAGGGTGCCGACGGTCTCGCGGCCGGCGGCGACGAGCTCGCGGCGGGGGCGCAGGAGATGGCGGACCGGGTCGCGCCCCTGGCGGACGGTCTCACGGAGGCCGAAGCGCAGCTCACCGCCGGCGCGGAGGCGCTGTCGTCCCGGCTCGAGGAGGCCAATGCGGCCACCGAGGCCGCGTTCACCAAGGCCCTCACCGACCTCGGCTGCCTCCAGGACCAGGCCGCGCCGGGCTGTGCGCAGCTGGCCGAGCTGCAGAAGGCGCTCGGCTCGAGCGGCGGCGACCTCGCGGGCGGGCTCGCCGGGGGGCAGGAAGAGCTCTCTCAGGCCGCCGCCGGTGCGCAGGGTCTCGTCACCGGCCTCGAGAAGCTGTCGACGGGTGCCGCCGGTCTCGCCGACGGGAACCGCGAGCTCGCCGACGGGCTCCGTCAGCTGCAAGGCGGTGCCGGCCAGGTGGCCGGCGGAGCCGACGGCGTGGCCTCGGGTGCGTCCGAGCTGTCGTCGGGCGTCGGGCAGCTCGCCACCGGGGCTTCTGGGGTCGCGTCGGGTGCGACCGACCTGTCCTCCGGCGTGGGCCAGCTCGCCACCGGGACCGAGGGCATCGCCTCCGGCGCGGGCGACCTGGCGGGCGGAATCGGCCAGCTCGCGTCCGGCGCGGACGACCTGGCCTCCGGCCTCGACGACGCGAAGAACCAGATCCCGACGTACACGGACGACGAGCGTCAGACGCTCGCGTCGGTGGTCGCGGAGCCCGTGGCGACGCCGTCGGCGTCCGGCATCAGCACCGGTGCGTCGGGCCCGCTGTTCGCGGTCGTGGCGCTGTGGCTGGGCGCGCTGGCCCTCCTGACGGTGTTCCCGCCGGTCATGGCGCGGGCCCTGGGGTCGACGCGCGACTCGGTGCGGCTGGCGCTCTCCGCGTTCTGGCTGCCGGCGGCGGTCGGGGCCGGGACCGGCGCGCTGATCGGCGTGATCCTCGCGGCGGTCGAGAAGCTCGACGCCGGGGGCTGGGTCGGGTCGATCCTCGTGGGGGCCGTCGCGTCGGTGGCGTTCGTCGCCGTGCACCAGGGCTTCCTCGGCTGGCTCGGCAACCTGGGGCGCGGGATCAGCCTGCTGATCGCCGTCCTGCTCATCGCGACGGGCGTCGTCGCGACCGTGCCGTCCGCGCTGCAGGGGCTCGTCGACGCGCTGCCGGTCGGCGCCGCGCGCGACGCCCTGACGGCGGTGGTGGTGCCCGCGGCCGGCGGCCTGGCGATGGCCGTGACCCTGCTCGTGCTGTGGGGCCTGGGCGGCCTGGCGCTGGCGGCGCTCGTCACCGCGCGCGGCCGACGGCTCGGCGTGGGGCGCCTGCTGCGGGCCTGATCAGGACGGCAGTTCCGGTTCGCGTCGGCAGTTCGAACTGCCGACGCGAACCGGAACTGCCGCTCTCGTCAGTAGAGCGCTCTCGAGCAGCGGGCGGCGGCGCGCTGCCAGCGCAGCACGAGGAGGGCGTCGGCGCGCCGCCTCGCCGCGTTGCCCAGGTGGACCACCTGCCGGTGCTCGAGGAGGGCGTGCAGGTCGTGGTCCAGCGCCCAGGAGAGGGCGCGTCGGACATCGTCGAAGTCGGGCGCGAGCAGGGTTGGTGCGGGTCTCACGTGGGGAGAGATGTCCGACTCGCCGGTTTGTGACATCCGGGTCTGTCACAGGCCTGCACCAGACTCGCCGCATGGACCTCACCCAGGCGCGCGAGACCAAGGCACAGCTCACCGACTTCGCCCGTGACCTGGCCGAACGGCACGGCGTGCCCGCCAGCCCGTACGTGGTCGGCGACGACGCGACCCCCGCCGACGTGGTGCGTGCGCCCACGCTGTCGCTGGGCCTCGCGCCTCACGGGGACGGGGGGTACGGCATCGCGGTGCGGTACCGGCTCGGGGTCCCGACCGCGCGGTCGTTCGTGCGCAAGCTGGCCGCCGAGGCGGGCGACGCCGTCGACGTCCGTCGCACCGGGCGCATCCGGACCCTCGGCGCGCAGGTCCGCCCGCCCGTCGCCACGGCCCGCGCCCTCGGGGAGACCGACCGCGTGCGGCCGCTGCGCCCGGGGGTCTCGATCGCCCACGTGGACGTCACCGCGGGCACGCTCGGCGCGTTCGTGGTGAAGGCGGGCGTGCAGGACGGGGATGCCGCGCGGTACGTCCTGTCCAACTTCCACGTGCTCGCGGGGTCGCCGTCCGCGCAGGTCGGCGACGTCGTGGTGCAGCCGGGCCCGGCGGACGGCGGCCGTGCGCCCGGGGACCGGGTCGGCTCCCTCGCGCAGGTGGTGCCGCTGACGCCGGGCGAGCCGGCCACGGTGGACGCCGCCCTCGCGCTCCTGGACGACGGGATCGAGTTCGACCCGTCGTACCCGGTGGGCGCGGTGACCACCACGGCCGTCGCGGCGGGCGGCGAGGCGGTGGCGAAGGTCGGCCGGACCACGGCGCACACGCACGGTCGGGTGACGGCCATCGAGATGGACGACGTCGTCGTCGGGTACGGCGACGAGCTCGGCGCGCTCTCCTTCGACAACCAGATCGAGGTGGAGGGCGTGGGTGGTGCGTTCTCCCGCGGCGGCGACTCCGGCTCGCTCGTCTACCGCGAGGACGGCGTCGCGCTCGGGCTGCTGTTCGCCGGTTCGGAGACCGGCGGCGCCGACGGCACCGGGCTGACGTACTGCAACCCGGTCGACGCCGTCCTGGAGGCCCTGGGCGTCACCCTCGTGCCGAGATAGAGAACCCGGAACCGCGAGATAGAGAAGCGCGGACGGGACCGCAACCGGTTGCGGTCCCGTCCGCGCTTCTCTATCTCGCGGTTCCGGGTTCTCTATCTCGGCGGGGCTC
>Ga0160442_100214_pt1 | contig 45764 bp, 41 predicted proteins | sample HID1971M_E1MG_FD_108252 | JGI IMG/M metagenome (GOLD analysis project Ga0160442, IMG submission 108252) | Enriched millipede-associated microbial communities from UW Madison campus, WI, USA - HID1971M_E1 MG | ecosystem: Host-associated > Arthropoda: Insects > Digestive system > Unclassified ... | reverse complement strand
GGTGCGCCACACCTGGCGGGTGAGGTCGAGGAAGCCGTTGAGCTTGCCGTGCTCCTCCCACCCGGACAGGGACGAGTAGGCGAACGAGGCGTCGGACAGCGTGCCCACGCCGGAGACCGACATCCGCGACGCCGACGCGAGCGACTTGCCGGTCCAGGCGCCCGAGCCCTTCGCCGCCCACCAGCGGCGGCCGATCGCAGGCGCCGAGACGAGGCCCATCACGACCTCCTCGCCGTCGGCCAGCGCGATGAGGGTGGCCCACACGGGGACGCCGCGCACGAAGTTCTTGGTCCCGTCGATCGGGTCGATGATCCAGCGCCGCGCACCGCTGCCCGCGGAGCCGTACTCCTCGCCGACGATCGCGTCGCGGGTCCGCGCGCGGTGCAGCTGGGCGCGGATGAACTCCTCGGCGGAGCGGTCGGCGTCGCTGACCGGGGTGTTGTCGGGCTTCGTCTCCACGCGCAGGTCGAGCGCCTTGAAGCGGGACATCGTGATCGCGTCCACCTGGTCGGCGATCACGTGGGCCAGGCGCAGGTCGTCCTCGTACGTGCGCGCGGGCCCGCTGGTCGGGCTGGGAGACGGCTGGGTGTACGACACGCCTCACACGGTAGCGGTCCGCGCGCCGCCCTGGTGGGCAGGCGCGCGGACCGGGACGGCGACCGCTGCGCGGTCGTCAGGCCTCGAGCAGGGCGAGCAGGTCCGCCGTCGTGCCGGTCTCACCGAGCGCGGGGAAGATCCGCGCGGTGCTGTGCCGGTGCGCGTCGGCGGAGCGGTCGGACATCGCGTCGGTGACGAGGGCCACGTGGTAGCCGTGCTCGTGCGCGGCGCGGGCGGTCGACTCGACGCCGATGCTGGTGGCGATGCCCGTCAGCACGACCTGCGAGACGCCGCGCCGTCGCAGCTGCAGGTCGAGGTCGGTGCCGTAGAAGGCGCCCCAGCTGCGCTTGGTCACGACGAGGTCGGAGGGCGACGTGTGCAGGGCGGGGTCGAGCACGTCCCAGCCCGCGGGGCGCGGGGGGCGGGGGCCGGCGGCCCGGGCGCCGTCGGTGCGCGAGGACACGGCGTCGGAGCCGTCGGGCGCGCCGGTGACCCTGACGAGAACGACGGGCAGGTCGCGGGCGCGGAAGGCTTCCGCGAGCTCGACGGAGCGGGCGAGCACGGCGTCGGCGGGGTGCGGCTCCACGGGCGCGGCGAGGATGCCGGCCTGCAGGTCGACGACGACGAGCGCGGTGCGGGGGTCGAGGGTGGTGAAGGTCATCAGCGGTTCTCTCCGGGTGCTGGGACAGGTGCAGGGACAGGTGCAGGGACGGTGCGAACAGTCGTGGGGAGGCGCCGCAGGGAGCGGTCGACGAGCGTGAGGGCGGCGACGACGACGGCGCAGGCCGCCATCGCGAGGGCGAGGTCGTGCAGGCCCGCCGTCGTGGGGCCGTCGGCATAGAGGGCGGCGATGGCCGCCGTGGACACCAGCGCGCCGAGGTACATGAAGGTGCGCAGCAGCCCGGAGGCGGCTCCGACGGACGCGGCGTCGGCCTGGCGTGCGAGCGCCTTCTGGTGCGCGAGCCCGGCCAGGCCCTGCATCCCGCCGATGCCGACGCCGGCGAGGACGAGCAGCCACGTCGGGCTGGCGGGCTCCACGACGGCGAGGACCGCGCCGCCGAGCAGCAGCGACCCGGACCCGACGAGCAGGGCGGTCCGCACGGGGGCGCGACGCCCGGTCGCCGACGCGACCGCGACCGCGACGACCGACGTCGGCAGCATCAGCAGCCCCGCGGCGGCCTCGCTCAGGCCACGGCCCTGCTCGAGCCACTGCACGTAGCCGAACATGAACGCGTACGTGGCGGTGGCGGTGAGCAGGGCGCGGGCGTACGTGAGCAGCAGCGGACGGTTCCCCGCGAGCAGCCGCAGGTCGATGAACGGGCGAGGGGCGCGCAGCTCGTGCCGCGCGAACCAGGCACCCGTCACGGCGGTGGCGGCGAGCACCCACCAGGGCGCGGCGCCGACGAGCACGAGCATCAGGCTGGTGAGTGCGGCCGCGAAGAGCAGCACGCCGAGGACGTCGAGGCGCGTGGCGAGGGCCGTGTCGTCGTCCCGCGGGTCGTCGGGGGCATGATCGGCGGCGTGATCGGCGGCGTGGTCCGCGGGGGTCGCGCGCGGCAGCCGGAGGCCGCCCAGCACGAGGCATGCGGCCGCGAGCGGTACGTTGACCAGGAAGATCGCACGCCAGCCCCCGGCGCCGACGAGCAGCCCGCCGAGCGTCGGGCCGACGATCATCGTGACCTGGTTCGTGACGGCGAGGACGGTGAGCACCGTCGCGATGCCGCGGTCCTCGCCGGAGCGTTCGGTCGCGCGCCGCACCAGCCACATCGCCGCCGGGTAGGCGGCGCAGGTGCCGAGACCGAGCAGCGCGCGGGCGAGCACGAGCACGCCGAGCGAGGGGGCCAGCGCGCCGAGCAGGCCGGCGACGCCGACGAGCGCGGCCCCGACCAGGTACGGGCGCCGCGGCCCGACGAGGTCGACCACGCGCCCGACCACCGGCTGGCCCACCGCCGTCACGAGGTAGAGCGCGGTGACGAGCCAGACCGTCTGCGCGGCCGGGGCGCCGAACGCGATCCCGATGGGCACGAGCGCCACCGCGATCATCGACGAGTTGATCGGGTTGAGCAGCGAGCCGAGAGCCAGCGGCAGCGTGAGGCGTCGGTCGTAGCCCGCCGGGCCGCCGTTGCGGCTGACCCCGCCGGAGCCGCGGTGGGCGGGGTGGCGGTGGAGCAGCGTCACGGCCGATCGGCCTTGCCGGCGGGTGCGGGGACGGCGGGCGCGGGGACGGTGGGCGCGGCGTCGAGGAGCGTCCGGTCCAGGAGTGCGAGGGCGGCGGTCACCGTGGCCAGCTCCTCGGTGGTGAGGCGCTCGCGCAGCGCGTGCGTCAGCCATTCCTGCCCGGCCTCGCGTCGGCCCTCGACGAACGCGCGGCCGTCGTCGCTGAGGGAGATCACCTGGCGGCGGCCGTCGGTGGGGTCGGGATCCCGGCGCACGAGACCGCGCTCGGCGACGACGCCGAGGGTGGCGCCGAGGGACTGCGGGCGGACCCGCTCGGCCGCGGCGAGCGCGCCGGGCGACGCCGGTCCGTGCTTGGCGAGGCGGGAGAGCAGCGACGTCTGCGACGGTGTGAGCTCCTGGTTGTCGCTCAGCTCGACGAAGCGGCGGCGCAGCCGTCCGACGAACGAGCGCAGCTCGCGCGCTGCCGCGGCGGCCTGGACGGGATCGGGCGTGGAGGGCACCCCGCCACCGTAAAACTCATCAGTCCAGACTGACAAGTTGTGCCTGACGAATCGCGGGAAGGTCGTGGGCGCGCGGGTCAGTCGGCGGCGTGGCGCGCGGTCAGCAGGCGCCGGAACGACGCGACGCGGGCCTCGCGCGCGGGGCGCTCGTCGTCGGGCGAAGCGGCGAGCCAGTCGTCGAGCGCGCAGTCGGGGGCGTCCGCGAGGTGCGTGCAGCCCCGCGGGCAGTCGGCGGCCACCTCGGCGAGGTCCTCGAACGCCTGCAGCAGGTGGTCGGTCTCGACGTGCGCCAGCCCGAACGACCGGACGCCCGGGGTGTCGACCACCCACCCGTCCTGCACGGCGCCCTGCTCGGGCGAGGCCGGCAGCCGCAGCGCGACCGCCGACGTGGACGTGTGGCGGCCTCGGCCGGTGACGTCGTTCACCACGCCGGTGGCACGGTCGGCGTGGGGCACGAGCGCGTTGATGAGCGTCGACTTGCCGACCCCCGAGTGCCCCACCAGCACCGACGTGCGCCCGGCCAGGCGCTCGCGGACGGTCTCGACGCTGGCCGGGTCGTCCTGGCGCGTGACCACGACGTCGACGCCCAGCGGCGTGTACAGCTCGCGCAGGGGGGCGGGGTCCGCGAGGTCGGCCTTCGTGAGGCACAACAGCACGTCCATGCCCGCGTCGTAGGCGGCGACGACGCAGCGGTCGATCATGCCGGTGCGCGGCTCGGGCTGCGCGAGCGCGGTGACCACGACGAGCTGGTCGGCGTTCGCGACGACGATCCGCTCGTAGGGGTCGGTGTCGTCCGCCGTGCGCCGCAGCACCGACGACCGGTCCTGGATCCGCACGATGCGGGCGAGCGTGCCCGCGTCGCCCGAGGTGTCGCCGACGACGTCCACGCGGTCGCCCACGACGACGCGGGTGCGCGTGAGCTCGCGCGCCTTCATCGCGAGGACGGTGCGCTCGTCCGCGGTGCCGTCGTCGACCACGAGGGTGTATCGGCCGCGGTCGACGCCGGTCACCATGCCGACCTGGGCGTCGGCGTGCTCCGGGCGCTGCTTGGTGCGGGGCCGTGAGCCGCGCTTCGAGGGCCGCGCGTACTGCGCGTGCTCGTCGACGGCCCGGCGGGCCATCAGGCCTCGCCCTCCGTGGCGGCGCCGGCGCCGAGCATCCGCTCCCACATCCCGTCGAAGCCGGGCAGCGTCTTGGCCGTGGTGCCGACGTTCTCCACCCGCACGCCTGGCACCCGCAGGCCCAGGACGGCGGCCGACGTCGCCATGCGGTGGTCGGCGTAGGTGCGGAACAGGCCGCCGTGCAGCGGTCGCGGCGTGATGACGAGCCCGTCGCGCGTCTCCTCGGCCTGCCCGCCGAGCCGGGTGATCTCGGTGGCGAGCGCCGCCAGCCGGTCGGTCTCGTGGCCCCGCAGGTGCGCGATGCCGCGCAGGCGGGTGGGGGAGTCGGCGAGCGCGGCGAGGACGGCGAAGGTCGGGGCGAGCTCGCCCGCGGCGTGCAGGTCCAGGTCGGCTCCGCGGACCTCGCCCGTGCCCGTGACCGTCAGGACGTCGCCGTCCAGGCGTGCCTGCGCCCCGAGCCGGGCGAACAGGTCCGGGAGCAGCGCGCCCGGCTGGGTGGTCTCGGTGGGCCAGCCCGGCACGCGCACGCTGCCGCCGCCCACCAGCGCGGCCGCGAGGAACGGGGCAGCGTTGGACAGGTCCGGCTCGACCCGCACGTCGCGAGGGGCGACCGGGCCCGGGGCCACCTGCCAGATGCCGTCGCGCGAGTCGTCCACCTCGACGCCGACGTCGCGCAGCGTGGCCACGGTCATCGCGATGTGCGGGAGGCTCGGCAGGGTGGTGCCGATGTGCCGCAGCGTGAGGCCGCGCTCGAAGCGGGCGCCCGCGAGCAGCAGGGCCGAGACGAACTGGGACGACGCCGACGCGTCGACGTCGACGGCGCCGCCCGCCACCCGGCCGGTGCCGTGCACGGTGAAGGGCAGGTGCGTCGGCGTCCCGCCGTCGGGGGAGGTGACGCGCACGCCCAGGCTGCCCAGCGCCGCGAGCACCGGCAGCATCGGCCGCACCCGCGCCTCGGGGTCGCCGTCGAAGCGCACCGGGCCGTCGGCCAGGGCCGCGACCGGGGGCAGGAACCGCATCACCGTGCCCGCCAGCCCGGTGTCGACGTCCACGTCACCGCGCAGCGGACCCGGGGTCACGTGCAGGGTGCTCGGGTCGTCGCCCTCGTCGATGCCGGCGCCCAGGGCGCGCAGCGCGCCGATCATGAGGTCGGCGTCGCGCGAGCGCAGCGCCCCGCGCAGCGTGCCCGCACCGCCGGCGAGCGCGGCCAGCACGAGCAGGCGGTTCGTCAGCGACTTGCTGCCCGGCACCTCGACCGTCGCGTCCAGCGGTCCCGTCGCGACCGGTGCCGCCCACTCGTCGACGACGTCGGGGGCGGGCGGGGCGGCGTGCGGCGGGACGGCGGAGGTCATGGCTCCGAGGCTAGTTCACGGGCCGCCCCCGGGGCGGCGTGTCTCGCGGCCCGAGGCGCCTCACGCCGGGGGTCAGACCGCCTCGGCGACCTTCGCGCGCAGCTTCTGGGCCTCGGCCTTCGTCGTGGCCTTCACCGCCCCGGCCTTCGCCTCCGCGAGGCGGGTGGCGTGCTCGCGCGCCTGCTGCACGCGGTAGGTGACGCCCGGCCGGCCCTCGAGGTCCACGCCCGCGATGACGGCGGCGCCGACCTTGCCGAGGTCCTTGACGAAGGCCGCGGTGCGCAGGCTGCGCTCGGCGCCCTTGCTGGTGAACGGCTGGTGGGCGACGGCGAGCGGCGCGGTGAGCGCGGCGAGCGCGAGCGCGGCGGTGCGTGGCGTGCGGCCGACGGCGAGCAGGACGCCGGCCACGGCGGTCACGGCGCCGTGCGCCCGCACCAGGAGCCCGAGCTGACGGTCGCTGAGCGGCTCGGCGCCGACGGCGTCGGTGACGAGCGTGGAGCCCTCACGGGCGGCGTCCACGTGCTCGGCCGGGTGCAGCACGGCCTGGATCCCGTCGTAGACGAACGGGGCGGCCAGGAGGGGACGGGCGATACGGCGCAGCAGCATGGGCCCACTGTGGCAGAGCCGACCCACGCTTGCGCGGCGACCGACGGGCGCGGCGCGGGCGTGCGTCAGGCGGGCGCGCCGTCCCACCAGTCGGGGTGGGAGCGCGGCGGGCGGCGGGTGCCGAGGCCGTCGCGGCGGACCGTCCGGACGAGGCGGGCGGCGTAGGCGGCGAGGAGCAGGACGGCGAGGACGAGGATCAGTGCGGTCATGGCAGTAATCCTTCGTGCGTTGCACTTCTGCCACGAGTGGCAGAAGTGACAGTATGCGTCGACTTTCCGCCATCGACGTGGGAGCATGAGCAGCATGATCCACAAGGTCGCCGCCGTCATCGTCCCGGGCGTCGCGCCGTTCGAGCTCGGCGTCGCGTACGAGGTGTTCGGCATCGACCGTCGCGACACGGGCGGCCCCTCGTTCGACTTCACTCTCTGCGCCCCCGAGCCCGGGCCCGTGATGACCAAGGGCGGCTTCCCCGTCGTCGTGGAGCACGGCCTCGAGGCGCTCGACGACGCCGACCTCGTCGTCGCCGTCGCGTACGGAATCGACGACGGCGCGGCGGCCCTCCCGCAGGCCTACCTCGACGCGCTCCGGGCGGCCCACGCCCGCGGTGCCTGGCTGTTCGCCATCTGCTCCGGCGCGTTCACGCTCGCGCGGGCGGGACTGCTCGACGGCCGGCGGTGCACCACGCACTGGATGTACACGGAGCGGCTCGCGGCCGAGGTCCCCACCGCCGACGTCGACCCCGACGCGCTCTATGTCGAGGACGGACGCGTGCTCACCAGCGCGGGGACCGCCGCAGGGATCGACGCCGCGCTGCACCTCGTGCGGACGCAGGTCGGCGCCGACGCCGCCCGCGCCGTCGCCCGGCGCATGGTGGTGCCGCCGCAGCGCGAGGGCGGCCAGGCGCAGTTCGTCGTCGACCCGCTGCCCCGCGAGGGCGAGTCGCTCGCCGGCCTGCTGGCCTGGATGCGGCAGCACCTGGCCGAGGAGCACACCGTGTCCCGGCTGGCGCGCCGGGCAGCGCTGTCCGAGCGCACCTTCGCGCGCCGCTTCCGTCAGGAGACGGGCACGACACCGGCGGCCTGGCTCGCGCGCCAGCGCGTCGCCCGGGCGCAGGAGCTGCTCGAGTCGACCGAGGCGCCCGTCGACGAGATCGCACGGGTGGTCGGGTTCGGCAGCGCGCCCGTGCTGCGGCACCACTTCGCCCGCCAGCTCGGCACCAGCCCGGTCTCCTACCGGCGCCGGTTCGCCGCACCGGTGGCGTCCTGACGCGTCTCCTGACGCGTCCCGCGCCGAGGCTCCCGTCGGTGCGCCCGGGGTGGTCGGCACGGGAATGCGGAGGCCTCTCCCGCGGTTGCACGCCACGTGAGCACCCGCACCTCGACGACGGCGACCGCCGTCCCCACAGCCGGACGTGAGTCCGTGCGGCTGTTCGCCGTCCCGGCCGACGCCCTGACGGCGAGCGCGGACGACGCGGTGGTCGGCCCCACGACAGACCTGCACACCCCGTGGATCGGAGGACCCCGCCCAGTGGCTGGACTAGGCTCGACGGTGATGACCCAGGACCTTGGCCCGGCGAGCGGCGGCGCGCCGCACGGGAGCACCCCGGACGGCGAGGAGATCCCCGAGGACACGGAGCGTGCCCCCGAGGGAGAGACCAACGCGGCCCGGGCCGAGCGCTTCGAGCGCGACGCCCTGCAGTACCTGGACCAGCTCTACTCCGCCGCGCTGCGCATGACGCGCAACCCCGCGGACGCCGAGGACCTGGTGCAGGAGACGTTCGCGAAGGCGTTCGCCGCCTTCCACCAGTACAAGCCGGGTACCAACCTCAAGGCCTGGCTGTACCGCATCCTCACGAACACGTTCATCAACAGCTACCGCAAGAAGCAGCGCGAGCCGCAGCAGTCCCAGGCGGAGGACGTCGAGGACTGGCAGATCGCCCGCGCCGCGTCGCACACGTCGCAGGGGCTGCGGTCGGCCGAGGCAGAGGCGCTCGACCGGCTCCCGGACTCCGACGTGAAGCGCGCGCTGCAGGAGCTGCCCGAGGACCGGCGCATGGTCGTCTACTACGCCGACGTCGAGGGCTTCCCCTACAAGGAGATCGCCGAGATCATGGGTACGCCGATCGGGACGGTGATGTCCCGGCTGCACCGCGGGCGCCGGCAGCTGCGCGAGCTGCTCGCCGACTACGCCGCTCAGCGTGGCCTGGTCCCGGCTCGTGGAGGAGCGTCATGACCGACCCCATCACCCCCATCCCGCACGACCGGGCCGAGGGGGAGAACGAGTGCGAGCACGCGCTCGTGCACCTGAACGAGTTCCTCGACTCCGAGATGACGCCCGAGGACGAGCAGCGGATGCGCGCGCACGTCGCGCACTGCTCGCCGTGCCTGGCGGAGCTGAGCATCGAGGAGCTCGTCAAGCAGCTGGTCCGCCGCTCCTGCTCGGAGCGCGCGCCGGAGACCCTGCGGGTGCGCATCCATGCGCAGCTCACGGTGATGTCCACGGCCGAGTAGCGCTCACGCCGAGGTAATACGACATTCGCCGAGGTAGTTCCGGTGGCGGTGTGGCCTGTGGCCACCGCTCCACCGGAACTACCTCGGCGAATGTCGTACTACCTCGGCGCGTCAGGCGTTGGGACGCTTGCCGTGGTTCGCGGCGTTGCCCTTGCGGCTACGGCGCTTGCGACCGCGCTTGCTCATGGTGGTCTCCTCACGAAGGATGGACGAGGGGTCGGGTCCCATGGTCCCACACCCGAGGCCCGGGGTCGGAATCCGGGGCATCCCCGATCCGCACGTCACCGGGGTCTGCCAGGGTGTTACCCGTCCCCAGCACAGCCCGAGCACCACAGGGAGCCTCATGAGCACGGAGTCGTGGGCGGTCGCCGCCCCGCAGACCATCGACGTCGAGAACGCGACGGGAGTGACGCTCCGCCTGCAGGACGGCCGCGCCGACGTCGTCGCCGACCCGGCCGCGACGGGCGTGCGGATCGAGCTGCTCGAGGTGGGCGCCAAGCCGCTCCAGGTCGTGCGCGACGGCGACCGGTTGCGCGTGGGCTACGAGAGCTCGGTGCTCGACTCCGTCATGGCGAAGCTGCGCAACCCGCGTCAGAGCGAGCGCGCCGTGGTGCGCGTCGTCGTCCCGGCTGACGGGGCGGTCGACGTCGGCACCCTCGGCGCGGACGTCGAGGTCGCCGGCGGCCGCAAGGTCGCGGTGAAGACCGTGACGGGCGCCGTGCGCACGACCGGGACCGCCGGCCCGATGGCGCTCAAGACCGTCTCGGGCGCGCTGGCGGCCGAGGGGCACACCGGGGACGTGACGGCGAACAGCGCCGCCGGGTCGATCGCCCTGGCCGGTGCGCTCGCACGGGTCTCCCTGAACACCGTGTCCGGGGCCGCGACGGTCACCGCCACCCAGGCGAGCCCGCTGATCACCGCCAAGACGGTCTCGGGCGCGATCGACCTGCGCCTCCCGGCCGGCACGCCGGTGAACCTCAAGGTGCGGGGCGCGTCCGGCCAGGTCGTCCTCGACGGCTCGGTGCTGCCGAGCGCCGGCGCGACCCTCGTCGTCGACCACGGCGAGCAGCCCGCCGACGGCCGTAGCGCCGCCTACCTGTCCGCGACGGTGACGTCCGCGCACGTCACCGTCGACCGTCGCTGACCGGCGCCCACCCGGGGCGTCGGGGAGGAGGAGCACGATGACGACACCGTCCGCACCCCACGTCGCCCTGCTGACCGACGCCTTCGGGCGGATCGCCGAGACGGCGCACCGCGTGCTCCGCGGGGCCACGGCCGAGCGACTGACGTACCGCCCCGACCCGGGGGCGAACACCGTCGCGTGGCTCGTGTGGCACCTGGCACGGGTGCAGGACGACCACGTCGCTGACGTCGCCGACGCCGAGCAGCGCTGGACCGCCGGCGGCTGGGCCACGAAGTTCGGCCTGCCGTTCGACGTCGCGGACACGGGGTACGGCCACACGCCGGAGCAGGTCGCGGCCGTCCGCGCCGACGCGGCACTGCTGCGGGGCTACCTCGACGACGTGCACGCCGCGACGACCGCCTACCTGGAGACGGTGACGGCCGCGGACCTGGAGCGCGTGGTGGACACCGGCTGGGACCCGCCCGTCACGCTCGGGGTGCGGCTCGTCAGCGTCGTCGGCGACGACCTGCAGCACGTCGGCCAGGCCGCGTACGTCCGCGGCCTGGCCGAACGGGCGGGCGTCTGAGCGGTCGTGAGACCGGCCGTCACTCGTCGGCGGGCAGCCCCAGCCACGCGTGCCAGCCGGTGTGCAGCACGAGCCACGCCATGAGGCCGTATCCGGCCTGCCCCGGGTAGGTCGAGCCGTTGGTCGCGAGGTCGGCCAGCCATTGCTCGTGCTGCGCCAGCGGCGTGTACGTGTCGACGTACGGCACGCGGCGCCGGTTCGCGACGTCGGAGAACGCGGCCGAGAGGTCCGCGATGCGACCGCCGTCCTCCGGCCGGCCCGGCGGCGGCCCGACGACGAACGCCGGGACCCGGCTCGTCTCCGCCACGTCGAGGATGTTCGCGAGGTTGAGCCGCGACCGCGCCACCGAGAGCGACGAGTCGACGTCGTGCCGACCGAGGGCCACGACGAGGCGGTTCTCGCACGTGTCCTCCGGGCCGAAGCGCGACTCCGTCTCCGCCTGCCAGCGGGCGCCGAGCGCCGAGCTGGTCTCCCCGGGCACGGCGAGCGTGAATGCCATCGCCGGCCGCCCGAAGCGGGTCCGGGCCATGACGCGCCCCGTCCACCCCAGGGCGCGGGCGTCCCCGACGCCCACGCTGAGCTCGTCGCCCACGACGCAGATGCGTACCTCGGTCTGGGTCACTGAGCCTTCACCGTCCAAGTCCTGTCTCGCAGTTGCGCGGCCATTGTCGCCGCACGCCCGGTCGTGAGGCAGGATCCCACGCCGCGCGGCTCCCCGAGTTGTCAGGGCCACGGCCAGGTATACGTGCTTGTGGCCCTGACAGGTCAGAGCAGGGTGGCGCCCCAGCGCACGACGTGCTCGTCGCCGGGGGCGAGGCGGACGAGGCGCTCGCCGGTGTTGAACGCGTCGGCCACGCAGCTCATCGGCTCGGCGGCGAGGCCGAACCGCTCGTAGCCGGTGATGTGGTCGGCCGAGCAGACCTGCCAGCAGTCCATGGAGCCGTCCATCCAGATCGCGGCGGTGCTCCCGTCGGGGCGGCCGAGCCGGGCCCACGACAGCCCGGCGTCGTCGCGGGTGGCACCCGTCCACGCGTCGTCGAGGTCCAGGCCGGCGAGCGACCGCGTGGTGCGCAGGTCGTACGGGCCGGCGACGGGCTCGGTGCCGGTCGGCAGCAACCGGTCGTCGACGGTGACGTGCGTCGTGGCGTCCAGGCTGACGGTGCAGTCGTCCAGGGCGGCGCCGCCGGTGGACAGCCACGGGTGGAAGCCCACGCCGTACGGCGCGGTCCCGGTGCCGACGTTGCGCGCGCTGACCACCACCTCCAGGCCCGCGTCGGACACCGCGTAGCGGGTCCGGAGCACGAGCTGGAACGGCCAGCCCTTCTGCGCCGGGAGGGCGAGCTCGAGCGTCACCGCGTCGTCGGCCACCTCGACCGGTGTCCAGCGGTACCAGCACACGAGGCCGTGCAGCGCCGTCCCGCGGTCGGGCTCGCTCACCGCCACCTGGTGCCGGACGCCGTCGGTCGTGTAGGCGCCGTCACGCAGACGGTTCGGCCACGGGGCGAGGACGGCGGCGTTGAAGACGGGGGCCGCCTCGTCCTCGGCGAACGGCACGAACACGTCGCGGCCGGCGACGGTGTACTCGCGCACCATCGCCCCGACCTCGGTGACGGTGGCCCGGTGCTTGCCGGAGGAGATGCGGAACTGCCGGCCCGACGGGGCAGGGACGGCGGGGGAGTCAGCGGTGTTCACGCTCACACCGTAGTCGGCACGCCGGATCGGTGCGGGCGACGTAGCGTAGGGGAGCCAGATATCTGACGAGACGTCCCCTCGCGCGCGCGAGGGGTCCGCGCCGCGGGTCCCCAGGACGCTCGGCGCCACCGAACGGGGGAACGATGGAGAAACAGGTGCTCGGCCGCACCGGTCGGCTGGTGTCGGTCGTCGGCCTGGGAACCTGGCAGCTGGGGGCGGACTGGGGGATGGTCGACGACGACCAGGCCCGGTCGGTGCTGGATGCCGCGTTCGAGTCCGGCGTGACGTTCTTCGACACCGCGGACGTCTACGGCGACGGCCGCAGCGAGCAGGCCCTCGGAGCCTTCCTCGCCGACCACCGCGGCGACGGGATCACCGTCGCCACGAAGATGGGCCGGCGGACGGACCAGGTGCCGGAGAACTACGTCCTGGCGAACTTCCGCGAGTGGACCGACCGGTCGCGCCGGAACCTCGGCGTCGAGACCCTCGACCTCGTGCAGCTGCACTGCCCGCCGACGTCCGTCTACTCCGACGACGAGGTGTACGACGCGCTGGACACGCTCGTGGCCGACGGCGTCACCGCCGCCTACGGCGTCTCCGTGGAGACCGTCGAGGAGGCGCTCACCGCCATCGCGCGCCCTGGTGTCGCCACCGTGCAGATCATCCTCAACGCGTTCCGGCTCAAGCCGCTGGAGCAGGTGCTGCCCGCGGCGTCCGCGGCCGGCGTGGGCATCGTCGCGCGGGTGCCGCTGGCCTCGGGGCTGCTGTCGGGCCGGTACACCCACGAGACCACCTTCTCGGAGGACGACCACCGCACGTTCAACCGCGAGGGCAAGGCCTTCGACGTGGGCGAGACCTTCTCCGGCGTGCCGTTCGACGTCGGCGTCGACGCCGCCGCCCGCTTCACGGAGCTCGCCGGCTCGGCCCTCGGACAGGACCTCACGCCCGCGCAGGCGGCCATCGCCTGGGTGTGGCAGCAGCCCGGCGTCTCCACGGTCATCCCGGGGGCACGCAGCCCCGAGCAGGCGCGACTCAACGCCGCCGCCGGCGACGCCGGCGTGCTCGGGCCGCTCTTCACGTCCGGTGTGCGCGAGATCTACGACGACGCGATCCGGGAGCACGTGCACGACAGGTGGTGAGCGCCAGCCGTCCGCAGGCCGCCCGCCGAGGGTGTCCACGGAGCCGAGATAGAGAAGCTGGACCCGCGAGATAGAGAAGGGGCGGTCCGCACCAGGTGCGGACCGCCCCTTCTCTATCTCGCGGGTCCAGCTTCTCTATCTCGGCGCCACGCGGGCATCACGCGCGGTCGAAGGCCTGGGCGACCAGGACCTCCTGCTGCTCCTTGTGCCGCTTGGCCGTGCCGGCGGCGGTCGACGCGGACGCCGGGCGGGACGCGACGCGCACGCGCGGCAGGTCCTCCGGCATGGCCAGGTGCAGGAACGACCAGGCGCCCTGGTTCTCCGGCTCGTCCTGGACCCACACGACGTCGGCGTTCGGGTACTGCGCCAGCTGCGCGCGGACCTGCTCCTCCGGGAACGGGTAGAGCTGCTCCAGGCGGACGATGGCGGTCCGGGTGTCCTGGCGCTTGGTGCGCTCGGCGAGCAGGTCGTAGTAGAGGCGGCCGGTGCACAGGAGCACGCGGTCGACCTGCGCCGCGTCCACCGTCGTGTCCGGCAGCACCGGCTCGAAGGTGCCGGTGGTGAAGTCCTCCACGCTGGAGGCCGCGGCCTTGAGGCGCAGCAGCTGCTTCGGCGTGAAGACGACCAGCGGGCGGCGCGGGCGGGCGTACGCCTGCTGGCGCAGCAGGTGGAAGTACGACGCCGGCGTGGACGGCTGCGCCACCGTCATGTTGTTCTCGGCCGCGAGCTGCAGGAAGCGCTCGATGCGGGCGGACGAGTGGTCCGGCCCCTGGCCCTCGTAGCCGTGCGGCAGCAGCATGACCAGCGACGAGTGCTGGCCCCACTTCTGCTCGGCCGACGAGATGAACTCGTCGATGACGGTCTGCGCGCCGTTGACGAAGTCGCCGAACTGCGCCTCCCAGAGCACGAGGGCGTCCGGCCGCTCGACGGAGTAGCCGTACTCGAAGCCGAGGGCGGCGTACTCGCTGAGCGACGAGTCGTACACCCAGAACTTCGCCTGGTCGCCCGACAGGTACAGCAGCGGGGTCCACTCGGCACCGGTGTTGCGGTCGTGCAGCACGGCGTGGCGCTGGACGAAGGTGCCGCGGCGGGAGTCCTGCCCGGCGAGGCGCACCGGGGTGCCCTCCATGAGCAGCGACCCGAAGGCGACGAGCTCGCCGAAGCCCCAGTCGATGCCGCCCTCCTTCGCCATGAGCTGCCGCTTCTGCAGCATCTGGGCGAGCTTCGGGTGCACCGTGAAGCCCTCGGGGGCGGACACCTGGACGGCGCCCACGCGCTCGAGCACGGCGTGCGGGACGGCCGTCTGCCAGCCGACCATGTCGCCGGCGCCCTCGCGCTGCGCCTCCGGGCGCTCGAGGCCGAGGATCTCGTCCTCGCCGTCGGGCGTGCTGGCCTTGCCGGCCGACTTGGTCTCGGTGAAGACCCGCTCGAGCTGTGCCTGGTAGTCCTGCAGCGCCTGCTCGGCCTCCTCGACCGTGATGTCGCCGCGCGCCACGAGGTTCTTCGTGTACAGCTTGCGCACCGACTGCTTGGCCTCGATGAGGTTGTACATCAGCGGCTGCGTCATCGACGGGTCGTCGCCCTCGTTGTGGCCGCGACGGCGGTAGCAGACCATGTCGATGATGACGTCGCGGTCGAACTGCTCGCGGTATGCGAAGGCCAGCTCGGCCACGCGCACGCAGGCCTCGGGGTCGTCGCCGTTCACGTGGAAGACGGGGATCTGGTAGCCCTTGGCGACGTCGGTCGCGTAGGTCGTGGAGCGGGACGACGACGGACCGGTGGTGAAGCCCACCTGGTTGTTGATGATCACGTGGATCGTGCCGCCGGTGCGGTACCCGCGCAGCTGCGCGAGGTTGAGCACCTCGGGCACCACGCCCTGGCCCGCGAAAGCGGCGTCGCCGTGCAGGAGGATCGGCAGCACGGAGAAGCCGTCGCCGCCCAGGTCGATGCGGTCCTGCTTGGCCCGCACGATGCCCTCGAGCACCGGGTCGACCGCCTCGAGGTGGGACGGGTTCGCGGCCAGGTACACCTTGGTCGTGGCGCCCGACTCGGCGGTGAAGACGCCCTCGGTGCCGAGGTGGTACTTCACGTCGCCGGAGCCCTGGACGCTCTTCGGGTCGATCTGGCCCTCGAACTCCTTGAAGATCTGGCCGTAGCTCTTGCCCGCGATGTTCGCCAGGACGTTGAGCCGGCCGCGGTGCGCCATGCCGATGCCGACCTCGTCGAGCCCGCCCTCGGCGGCACGCGACAGGATCGCGTCCAGCAGGGGGATGACCGACTCGCCGCCCTCGAGCGAGAACCGCTTCTGCCCGACGAACTTGGTCTGCAGGAAGGTCTCGAACGCCTCGGCGGAGTTCAGGCGGCGCAGGATGCGCAGCTGGTCCTCGCGGGGGGTGCGGGCGTAGCCCGACTCGAGCCGCTCCTGGAGCCACTTGCGCTGGGCCGGGTCGGCGATGTGCATGTACTCGACGCCGATGGTGCGGCAGTACGAGTCGCGCAGCAGGCCGAGGATGTCCCGCAGCGTGTCCTTGGTCCTGCCGCCGAAGCCGCCCGTCGGGAACTGGCGGTCCAGGTCCCACAGCGTCATGCCGTGGCTCTGGATGTCCAGGTCGGGGTGCTTGCGCTGGCGGTAGGCGAGCGGGTCGGTCTCGGCCATGAGGTGCCCGCGCGAGCGGTAGGAGTGGACGAGCTCAGCGATCCGGGCCGGCTTCGCGGCCTCGACGTCGGCGTCCACGGTGTTGTCGCGCACCCAGCGCACGGGCTCGTACGGCACGCGCAGGGCCGCGAACACGCGGTCGTAGAAGCCGTCGAGGCCGAGCAGCTTGTTCGAGAGCACCTTGAGGAACTCGCCGGACTGGGCGCCCTGGATGATGCGGTGGTCGTAGGTCGACGTGATCGTCATGACCTTCGAGATGCCCATGCGGGCGAGCTGCTCCACGGACGCGCCCGCGAACTCCGCGGGGTAGTCCATGGCGCCGACGCCGATGATCGTGCCCTGCCCGGACATGAGGCGCGGCACCGAGTGCACGGTGCCGATGCCGCCGGGGTTGGTCAGCGAGATCGTGGTGCCGGCGAAGTCGTCCATGCCGAGCTTGCCGCCGCGCGCCTTGCGCACGAGGTCCTCGTACGCGGCCCAGAAGCCGGCGAAGTCGAGCTCCTCGGCCTTCTTGACGCTGGGCACCAGCAGCTGGCGGGACCCGTCCGGCTTGGCGAGGTCGATCGCGAGGCCGAAGCCGACGTGGGCGGGCTGCACGACGTGCGGCTTGCCGTCGATGCTCTCGTAGTGCGCGTTCATCACCGGCATGTCGGACAGCGCCTCGACGAGCGCGAACCCGATGAGGTGGGTGAACGAGATCTTGCCGCCGCGGCCGCGCGCGAGGTGGTTGTTGATGACGATGCGGTTGTCCACCATGAGCTTGGCGGGCACGGCGCGCACGGACGTCGCGGTCGGGACCTCGATCGAGGCCTCCATGTTGGTGACGACGCGCGCGGCGGGGCCGCGCAGCTTCTGCACGTCGTCGGTGGCCTCGTCCTCGGCGGTCTTCGGCGAGGACTTCGCGACCTCGGCGTAGGGCGCGGTCGAGGGCAACGCCTCGGCGACCGGGCGGACGGCGCTCACCTCGGGGTCCGCAGGGACCGGGGCCGGCTTCGCGGCCTTCCGCTCGAACTTCGCCGACTCGGCGGCGGCGGTGCCCGACCGGCCGGCCGGCGCCGCGGGGGCCGGGGCCTGAGGGGCCTGGACCGGGGCCGCCTGCGCCGGGGACTGGGGCTGGGCCGGGGCCGCGGGCTGCGCCGGTGCCGCGTCCGCCGTGGCGCCGTCGGTCTCACCCGGCTCGTAGTCGGCGAAGAAGTCCCACCACGCGGGGTCCACCGCGTTCTTGTCCTTCAGGTACTGCTCGTAGAGCTCGTCGACGAGCCATTCGTTGGCTCCGAACGCGCTCGCCACGCTGATCGACTCTGACCCGTCCTTCGGGGACACCACGCGCGGATCGCCCACTTTCACACAGTTGCAACTCGTTCGACCGGAAATGCGCCCGACAGCGCCGGTGCGCAGGTCTCAGCCTACGTCCTCCGGGCCGTCCCACCGGGGAGGCCGAGCGGCGTCAGTCGGCCGCTCCCGGGCTCGTGGCGCGGCATCGTGACCGTCCGGTAATGGGGTGGGCAACGGCTCCTCGGGTCGACCCGATGACTCCGTGTTCCGACGTCATGTCCGGACCACGCGGGCCGTCCTGTGACGGGCGGGTGTGACCAACGTCACCCAGAGCGACGGGGGTCAGTCCGAGGGCTCGGTCGTGACGCCGGGGGCCGGCCGGGCCTGCGCGGGGAGGGTCACGCGCATCGTCGCGCCGCGGTCGGTGTCGGCGACCTCCACGTGCCCGCCGTGCAGGTCGACCGCCCAGCGGACGATGGCGAGGCCGATGCCGGTGCCGCCGCTCGCCATGCCGGAGGGCGGCGCGGCGTGCGGCCGGCCGGCGGCCGCCCCGCTCGCGAACCGCTCGAAGATGCGCCCGCGGTCCTCGGGGGCGATGCCGGGGCCCTCGTCGCTCACCTCGAGGACGACGTCGTCGTCCACCGGGTAGGCGTCGAGCCGCACCGTGCCACCGTGCGGCGAGTGCCGGATCGCGTTCTGCAGCAGGTTGGTGACCACCTGGCGCAGCCGCTCGACGTCGGCCTCCATGGCGAGGTCCGGCGGCGTGACGTCGACGACGTAGCTGAGGCCCTTCGCCGCGTCGACCATCGACATCGCCTGCGCGGACTCCTCGAGGAAGTCGCCCACCGAGAACTCGCTGAGCACCAGCGCGGACGCGCCGGCCTCCACCCGCGACAGGTCGAGCAGGTACGTGACCAGGCGGGTGAGTCGCTCCGTCTGCTCCAGCGACAGCTCGAGGGCCGACGGCGTCGGCTCGGTGACGCCGTCCACCATGTTCTCGAGCTGGGCCTGCAGCGCCGCCACCGGGGTGCGCAGCTCGTGCGACACGTTGGCGATGAGCTCGCGCCGCACCCGGTCGGAGGCGTCGAGGTCGGCGGCCATGACGTTGAACGCCTCGGCGAGCTGGCCCACCTCGTCACGGCTCGTGGCGCGCACGCGGATGGAGTAGTCCCCGGCCGCCATCGCCTGCACGGCCGCCGTCATGTCGCGCAGCGGCGACGTCATGCCGCGCGCGAGGAGCTGCACGATGACGAGGGACAGGAAGATCGCCAGGGGCAGCGTGCGGGTGGGGCCCAGCTCGTTCTGCAGACCGATCCACGTGATGAGGACGGCGAACGTCACGGTCGCCACGACCAGCACCCCGAGCTTGGTCTTGAGCGACCGCAGCGGGTCCAGCGGGCGGACGTCGGGCAGCCGGTGGTGCTCCTTGCGCCGCGGCGCGGCCGGCCCGGCGTCGTCGCCGGGGGCGGGGTCCATCAGGCCTCCGGCGGCTCGAACGCGTACCCGACGCCGTGCACGGTGCGGATGAGGTCCGGCCCGAGCTTGCGGCGCAGAGCCTTGATGTGAGAGTCGACGGTGCGGGTGCCGCTGGCGTCCGCCCAGTCCCACACCTCGGCGAGCAGGCGCTCGCGCGTCTGGACGGTCTTGGGCGAGCTCGCGAGCATGACCAGCAGCTCGAACTCGGTCGGCGTGAGATGCACCTCGTCGCCGGCACGGTGCACGCGACGCTGGGCCCGGTCGATCGTGACGTCGCCCATGACCATCGGCGGGTCGGCGGGGGTCGTCACCGCGGCCTGCTGCGCGCGCTCCACGCGTCGCAGCAGCGCCTTGACGCGCGCCACGAGCTCGCGCATGGAGAACGGCTTGGTCATGTAGTCGTCGGCGCCGACGCCGAGTCCGACCAGCATGTCGGTCTCGTCGTCGCGCGCCGTGAGCATGAGGATCGGGATCGGGTTCTCCGCCTGGATGCGGCGGGTGACCTCGAGCCCGTCGATGCCGGGCAGCATGACGTCCAGCACGATGGCGTCCGGGCTCAGGCGGGAGGCGGCGTCGACGCCGGCGAGGCCGTCGCGCGCCACCTCGACCCGCCAGCCCTCGGCGGACAGGCGCTGGGCGATGGCGGCCGCGATCGCGGGCTCGTCCTCGACGACGAGCACGGTGGCGTTCTGCTGGCCCGAGCTGCCCGGGGTGCTCGGAGGGGTCGCGGTGGTCATGGTGCCATCTTGCACCGGCTCCCTGGAGGAGCGCTGAGTACACGCTGTCCAGGGTCGTCCCGCGCGGACACCGACTCGCCCGCGGGCGCCATCCCGATAACATCGGAGCACGATGGACGAGAGCCGATATCGCGCGGGGTCGCCCGCGCCGTCCCACCAGGCCGCCCCGCCACCCCGCCACCCCGCGGCGGCGCACCGCACGACCGGGAGCCGCCCGTGCTAGGCGACGTCCTCATGATCGTGCTGGGCGTGGTGCTCACCGCGGGCACCGCGGTGTTCGTCGCCAGCGAGTTCTCCCTCGTCACCCTCGACCCGGCCGTCCTCGGGGCCGACGACGAGGAGGGCGACAGTCCGTCGCCCGGCCGCGACACGGCGCGCCCGTCGGACCGACGGGACCGTGCCGTCCGCGCCGGGCTCAAGCACCTGTCCACGGAGCTCAGCTCCGCCCAGGTCGGCATCACCATCACCACGATCCTGCTGGGCTACACCGCCCAGCCGGCGCTGCTGTCCCTGTTCTCCGAGGCGTTCGCGGCCACCGCGCTGGGCCGCGGCGTCGCCGGCGTGCTCGCGGGGGTCCTCGCGCTCGTCGTGGTCAACGCGTTCTCGATGCTCTTCGGCGAGCTGATCCCCAAGAACTTCGCCCTCTCCGCCCCGCACGCGACGGCGCGGTTGGTGGTCCCCGTGCAGCGGGTGTTCACCATGCTGTTCCGCCCGCTCATCGCCGTGCTCAACGGCTCGGCCAACGCCCTGCTGCGCCGGGTCGGCGTCGAGCCGCGCGAGGAGCTGTCCGGCGCGCGGTCGTCGTCGGAGCTGCTGTCGCTCGTGCGGCGCTCGGCGCAGGAGGGCACGCTCGACCAGTCGGTCGCGACCCTGCTGACCAACTCCCTCGAGCTCGACGAGCTGTCGGCGCGCGACGTCATGACCGACCGCATGCGGATGGTCGTCGTCGAGCGCGACACGACGGCCGCCGAGGTCGTGTCCCTCGCCCGGCGCACCGGCCACTCCCGGTTCCCGGTGATCGGCGAGGACCGCGACGACGTCGTGGGCCTCGTGCACCTGCGCCGCGCCGTCGGCGTGCCGCACGACCGGCGCGGCGAGGTGCCGGCCGCCGCGCTCATGGTCGACGCGCCCCGGGTGCCGGAGACGGTCCGGCTCGGGCCGCTGCTGGTCGAGCTGCGCGGTCTCGGGCTGCAGATGGCGGTGGTCGTCGACGAGTACGGCGGCACGTCGGGCATCGTCACGCTGGAGGACGTCGTCGAGGAGCTCGTGGGCGACGTCGCCGACGAGCACGACCCGCGCCGCGCCGGGGTGGTGCGCGGCGCCGACGGGTCGTGGGTCGTGCCCGGGGTGCTGCGCCCCGACGAGCTGGAGGAGCGCACCGGCCTGGTGGTGCCCGAGGGTCCGGCCTACGAGACGCTCGGCGGCCTGGTCATGGCGGAGCTGGGGAGGGTGCCCGAGGTGGGCGACGAGATCGAGACCGATGGCGTGCTGCTGCGGGTGGAGGCGATGGACGCGCGGCGGGTCGAGCGGCTGCGCGTGCTCGCCGTCGACCCGGCCGGCTCCGAGCGCGGGGAGGTCGGCCGATGAGCACCGGGACCGCCCTGCTGGTCGGCGTGCTGCTGCTCGCCGGCAACGCGTTCTTCGTCGGCGCCGAGTTCGCCGTCATCTCCGCGCGCCGCAGCGCCATCGAGCCGCGGGCCGAGGCCGGCGACCGGCGCGCTCGCACCGCCCTGTGGGCGATGGAGCACGTCTCCCTGATGCTCGCGTGCGCGCAGCTCGGGGTCACCGTGTGCTCCACCGGCCTGGGCATCGTGGCGGAGCCGGCCCTCGCGCACCTGCTCGAGGTGCCCTTCGAGGCCCTGGGGGTCCCGGAGGCCCTGCTGCACCCGGTCTCGCTCGTCCTCGCGCTCGGGATCGTCGTGTACCTGCACGTGGTGCTCGGGGAGATGGTGCCCAAGAACCTCGCCGTCGCCGGCCCGGAGACGGCCGCCCTCTGGTTCGCGCCGCCGCTGGTGCTGCTGGGCCGCGCCGTGCGTCCGGTGATCGCGGCGCTCAACTGGGTCGCGAACCACGCCGTGCGGCTCGCGGGGGTCGAGCCGAAGGACGAGGTCGCCTCCGCGTTCACGGCGCAGGAGGTGCAGTCGATCGTCGAGCACTCCCAGGCCGAGGGCGTGCTCCGCGACGAGCAGGGCCTCCTCGCGGGGGCCATCGAGTTCTCCTCGCGCACCGCGGGCGACGTCATGGTGGCCGTGGACGAGCTGGTCACCGTCGACCCCCGCACCACGCCCGACGACGTCGAGCACCTCGTCGCACGCACCGGCTTCAGCCGGTTCCCCGTGCGGGGCGACGACGACGCCCTGCGTGGCTACCTGCACCTCAAGGACGTCCTGTACGCGTCGAACGGCGACCGGTTCGACCCGGTGCCGGCGTGGCGCGTGCGCGCGCTCGCGTCCGTGCGGCCGGCCGACGAGGTGGAGGACGCGCTGCGCGCCATGCAGCGCTCCGGGGCGCACCTGGCCCGCGTCGAGGGGCCCGACGGCGTCCTCGGCGTCGTGTTCCTCGAGGACATCCTCGAGGAGCTCGTGGGCGAGGTGCGCGACGCCATGCAGCGCCGGCCCTGACGCCGGCCCGGACGCCGGCCCGGACTCCGCGCGCGGCGCCGGCGTGAGCAGGGTGGACACCCTCCCACCGTGCCGGTACCCGGGACGGGCGTGACCGCCTGTGGACGGGGACTTGGCGGGGGAGCCCGACCCCGTTATGGTTCCGTGACGGATCGCCTCGTGCGGCCGCGTGCAGGGCACGCGGCACCGGGCGGTCCGTGTTCGGGTCCGGAGGAACCCGGGCGACCACGACGGCCGCCCGGAGCACGAGCGCGGAGGTGCCGTGGAGGCGACGTCGCAGGGTGACGCAGCCGCGCCGCGCTCCCGTCGCGAGATCCGGGAGGCCGAGCTCGCCCGGGCCGGCAAGAAGCCCCGCAAGCGCCCGTCCGCCGCCCGCGGCGACCGCTCCGGCGGCCGGCACGCCGCCCCCGCCGGACATGCCTGGGTCACCCGGCTGACGGTGCTCGGCTCGCTCGCCGCCGCGACCATCGCCGCGCCCCTCGTCACCGACGACCAGGCGCACGGCGGCACCCCGTTCGACCTCGACACCCAGCCCACGGGCCCCTCCACCCTCGCGCTCCTCGAGCAGGGCGTCGACACCCCCCGCACCTCGCAGGGCATCGCCGCCGCGCCCCGCGACGTGCGCGTCGAGGCGTCCGCGGCCAGCCGGACCGCCGAGCGCAGCCCCCTGCCCGGGTGCGACGCCGGCGCCTCCATCGACGGCGGCAACGGCAGCCTGGCCGACCACTCGCTCTGCGACATCTGGCAGCCCGGCGAGAAGCTGCGTGCCGACGCCGCCGTCGCGCTCAGCGCCCTCAACGAGGCGTTCCGCGTCCGCTTCGGCCGCGACCTGTGCCTCGTCGACAGCTATCGCTCCATCTCCTCCCAGTACGCCGTCAAGGCCAGCCGGGGCTACCTCGCCGCCACCCCCGGCACGTCCATGCACGGGTGGGGGCTCGCCATCGACCTGTGCGGCGACGAGTACCGCTCCAGCGAGGTCTACGGGTGGCTGTGGGAGAACGGGCCGGCATACGGGTGGGAGAACCCGCCGTGGGCGCAGCGGGGTGGCATGGGGAACTACGAGCCCTGGCACTTCGAGTACAAGCCCGGCGTCGTGGAGATCACGCCCTGGCACTGAGCATGTGCTCTGTGCTCTCGTGCTCGCCGCCGCAGGAGGTGCAGGATCCTTCGCGCGGTCGCGTTCACGCGCCCCAGGGGGCGCTCCACTTCGGGAGGGATACGACCGCGCGAAGGATCCTGCACCTCCCGCTCTCCTGATCCCTCACTCGTGGCCTCGACCCCTGTTGCGCCGCGATCCTCGTGCCGCCTGGTGCGCCACGTTCGGCGACGATGCCGCTCGGCGTCGTGGTGCGGCCGCACCGGTGCGCCCGGCCGACCGCGTGGACCGGGGGAGAGCGGGTCAGGTGGCGATGGTGGTGTTGCCGCCGAAGTCGTCGCGGAAGCGGGGGCCCTGGGTGGCGAGCTCCTGGGCGTAGGCCGCGGACCAGCCGCGGAAGGGGTCGACGGCGAGGGACTCGTTGGAGAAGCGGCGGTCGTCGGTGAGCTCGGTGACGCAGAAGTCGGGGATCTGGAGGTCCGTGACCGGGCCCGAGCGCTCGCACTCGGCGACGATGAGCGGGGCGTTGGCGCCGCCGAAGACGTCGATCGACCAGCCGTCGGCGCCCAACCAGGCCGCGTAGCGCGTCTTGATGACCTGGGCGCCGCCGCGGCGCACCAGCTCCGCGCCGACGTTCGGCTCGAGCGGGCGCTCCGCCTCGTACCGGGTGCCGCCCACCGACGGGCCCTTGACCGTGACCGCGGCGAAGTCGACGCGCGAGCGGTAGAGCTCGAGGACGTCCCGCGCGTCGCTGTCAGGGCCCAGCCGCGCCTCGACGCCCGTGGCCTGCACCCGCACGCGCAGCGCGTAGCCGCCGTCGGACAGGAAGTAGGACTGGACGATCAGGGCGGGCGCGTCGCGCAGCGCGTCCGGCAGCTCGCGGACGAAGAACCGGCGCTCGAACTCGAAGTCGGAGTAGTCGGCGGACATGGCGTCGAGCCTAGTGCGCCGCGGAGACGGTCCGGTCCCGCGGCTCAGGTGCGGCGTGTGCGCAGCACGCCGGTCCGCATCGGCAGGGTGAACTCGCCGTGCGCCGTCTCCTGCCGGCCCGCGAGGTACGCGCGGATGCGCCGCGTCGTGGCGGCGCGCTCCGGCTCCGGCATGACGAGCACCCCGGCGCGGGTCGCGAGGGTCGCGACGAGCGAGTCGGCGGTGCGTCGCTGCCCGTGCGGGAACTCGGCCCGCTCCGCCCGGCCCGACCATGCGTCCCCGGCGGGCGGGAGCAGGTCGGCGGTCGCGCGGCGCCAGGCGGTCGGCGTGTCGCGCGGCCCCACGGCCGCGGCCCCGCTCGCGCCGGCGAGCCCGTCGACCCACGCGACGTCGTCGTCCAGGAGGTTCCACAGCCCGGCCAGGACGCCGCCCGGGACCAGCACGCGAGCGATCTCGGGCCCTGCGACCGCCAGGTCGAACCAGTGCAAGGCGTTGCCCGCGAGCACCGCGTCGACGGAGCCGTCCGGCAGCGGGATCGACTCGGCGCTCCCCGCCAGGGCGCGGACGCCCGGCAGCCCCCGCCGCAGCTCGGCCAGCATCGCCGGGTCCGGCTCGACGGCGACGACCTCGGCGCCCGGGACGACCGCCGGGTCGAGCAGCGCGGCGGTGAGCTTGCCCGTCCCCGCGCCGAGGTCGAGCACCCGCGGGCCGGGCGCGACCCGCAGCGTCCAGCGCACCGCGGCCGCCGCGTAGTCCGGGCGGTGCTCGGCGTACGCGACGGCCGCCGTCCCGAAGGACGACGCGGGGCGCGGCGCGTCCCGGTCGGTGCTCACGGGGCCGCGGGGCCGGGCACCTCGCGCCGCGCCGGGCCGACGTACGCCGACAGCGGGCGGATCAGGGCGTTGGCGGCCTGCTGCTCCATGATGTGCGCGGTCCATCCGGTGACGCGGGCGGCGACGAACAGCGGCGTGAACGTGGGCGTGTCGAAGCCCATGAGGTGATAGGCGGGGCCTGACGGGTAGTCGAGGTTCGGGTAGATGCCCTTGCGGCTCACGAACTCCGACTCGAGCGCGTCGTAGAGGGCGCCCAGGTCCGGGCGGTCGTAGTGCTCGACCAGGGTGTCGAGGGCCGCCTTCATGGTCGGCACGCGGGAGTCGCCGTGCTTGTAGACGCGGTGCCCGAAGCCCATGATCTTGCGCTTGGCCGCGAGCGCGTCGTCGAGCCAGGCCGCGGCCCGCTCGGCGGTGCCGATCTCGGCGAGCGTCTCCATGACCGCCTCGTTGGCGCCTCCGTGCAGCGGACCCTTGAGCGCCGCGATCGCGCCCACGACGGCCGAGTGCAGGTCGCTGAGCGTGGACGTGATCACGCGCGCGGTGAACGTGGAGGCGTTGAACGAGTGCTCGGCGTACAGGATCATGGACCGGTTGAACGCGTCGACGACCACGGGGTCCGGTTCGACCTCGAAGGTCGTCCACAGGAAGTTCGCGGAGAAGTCCAGGTCGTCGCGCGGGGCCACCGGCTCCAGCCCCTGGCGGCGCCGCTGCCCGTAGGCGACGACGGCCGGCAGGGCCGCGAAGAGCCGCACGCTGCGCTCGAGGTTGACGTCGGCGTCGGCGGCCGCCTCGAGGGCGGTGAGGCCTGCGGCCTCACGCGCGCCGATGACGCTCACCGCCGTGCGCACCTCGTCCATCGGGTGCGCGGTGACGGGCAGCAGGTCGATCGCGGCGCGCACGTCGTCGGCGAGCGGGCGGTGCTCGCGCTCGGTCGCGCGCAGCGTCTCCAGCTCGCCGGGCGTGGGCAGCTCGCCGTGCCACAGCAGCCACGCGACCGCCTCGAACGGACGGGTCGCCGCCAGGTCCTGGACCGGGTAGCCGCGGTACAGCAGGGAGTTGGTCTCGGGGTCCACCTTGGAGACGGCCGTGACGTCGGCGACCACCCCCGCCAGTCCGCGTCGGACCTCCGGCTCGGACCCGGTGTGCTCTGTCATCGATGCTCCTTCGCTGCGATGTGGGCGGGGACGGCGCGGCCGTCAGCCGTGCAGGTTGTCGTCCAGGCTGAAGTCGAAGACGCCGGTGTCGAACGTCGAGTAGGCGGCGTAGTCGAGCAGCTCGTAGAGCCGGGCACGCGTCTGCATGTGCTCGACCTGCCCCGCCAACGAGCCCTCGGCGCGCAGGGCGTCCAGGCCGCGCTCGGCGGCGCCCATCGCCAGGCGCAGCAGCGAGACCGGGTAGATGACGAGGGCCACGCCCGCGTCGGCGAGCTGCGCCGTCGTGAACAGCTCGGACTTGCCGAACTCCGTCATGTTGGCCAGCACGGGGACGTCGACGGCGCTCGCGACGGCCTCGAACTCCGACAGGTCGCGCATGGCCTCGGGGAAGATCGCGTCGGCGCCCGCGTCGACGAGCGCCTTCGCGCGGTCGACGGCGGTCGCGAGCCCTGCCACGGCGCGCACGTCGGTGCGGGCCATGACCAGCAGGTGCTCGTCGCGTCGCGCCGCGACCGCCGCGCGCACCCGCTGCAGCGCCGTCGGCTCGTCCACGACCTGCTTGCCGTCGAGGTGCCCGCAGCGCTTGGGGTTCACCTGGTCCTCGACGTGCAGGCCCGCGACGCCCGCGTCCTCCAGCGTCTGCACGGTCCGGGCCATGTTCATCGCCTCGCCGAAACCGGTGTCGGCGTCGACGAGGGTCGGCAGGTCGGTCATGCGGGCGATCTGTCCGGCGCGGGTCGCGACCTCGGTGAGCGTCGTCAGCCCGACGTCGGGCAGGCCGAGGTCGGCGGCGACGACAGCGCCCGAGACGTACACGCCGTCGAAGCCCTTGTCCTGGATCAGCCGCGCCGCGAGCGGGTTGAACGCGCCGGGCAGCTGCAGGAGCTCCCCGGAGCGCAGCCGCTCGCGGAACGTGGCGCGCTTGGCGGCGGGGGTGGTGGTCGAGTAGAGCACGGGCGCCCTCCGGGCCTCAGAAGATGCCGCGCGCGACCGGGTGGGTCGCGAGCGGGTCGGCGAGCGGCGTGACGGTGAGACCGGACAGCTCGGCGGCGGACAGCTCCGGCAGGCGCTGGGCGAGGTCGAGGAACCGCTCGGTCTCCTCGTCGGCCAGCACCCCGGCGGCCAGCGTGCGGAACTTCGCCACGTACTGCTCGCGTGCGAACGGGCGCGCGCCCAGCGGGTGCGCGTCCGCGACGGCGATCTCCTCGACGACGCGGGAGCCGTCCGCGAGCTCGATCTCCACGCGTCCGCCGAAGGACTTCTCGTCCGGGTCGTTCGAGTGGTACCGGCGGGTCCACTCGGCGTCCTCGGCCGTGCTGACCGTGCGCCACAGGTCCACGGTGTCCGGGCGGGCGGCGCGCTCGGGGGCGTAGCTGCCGACGTGGTCCCAGGCGCCGTCCTGCAGCGCGACCGTGAAGATGTAGGGGATCGAGTGGTCCAGGGTCTCGCGGCTGGCCGTGGGGTCGTACTTCTGCGGGTCGCCCGAGCCGGAGCCGATGACGTGGTGCGTGTGGTGGCTCGTGTGCAGCACCACCGCGACGACGTTCGCCGGGTCGCGCAGCTCGGGCCGCTCGGCGCCGAGGCGGCGGGCGAGGTCGATCCACGCCTGGGCCTGGTACTCGGCGGAGTGCTCCTTCGTGTACGTGTCGAGGATCGCGCGCCGCGCCTCGCCCGCGGCGGGCAGCGGCACGGTGTAGCGGGCGTCGGGCCCGTCGAGCAGCCAGGCGATCACGCCGTCCTCGCCCTCGTAGATCGGGCTGGGGGAGGTCTGCCCGCGCATGGCGCGGTCGGCGGCCTCCACGGCCATCTTGCCCGCGAACGCGGGGGCGTGCGCCTTCCACGTGGAGATCTCACCCTTGCGCGACTGCCGCGTCGCCGTCGTCGTGTGCAGGGCCTGGCCGACCGCCTGGTAGATGGTCTCCGCGGGCAGGCCGAGCAACGTGCCGATGCCCGCCGCGGCCGACGGGCCGAGGTGGGCGACGTGGTCGATCTTGTGCGCGTGCAGGCTGATGCCCTTGACGAGGTCCACCTGGATCTCGTAGCCCGTGACGATCCCGCGCAGCAGCTCCGCGCCGCTGCGGCCCAGGTGCTGTGCGACGGCGAGCACGGGCGGGATGTTGTCGCCCGGGTGCGAGTACTCGGCCGCGAGGAACGTGTCGTGGTAGTCCAGCTCGCGCACGGCGACGCCGTTCGCCCAGGCCGCCCACTCGGGGCTGGTGCGCTCGGGGGAGCCGAAGACCGTCGACCCCGAGCCGCCGCGGGAGACCGGGTGCGCCTCCGCCTGCGTGCGGGCCGCGAGGATCGGCCCGCGGCCCAGCGACGCCGTCGCCACTGCGGCGTTGTCGATGACGCGGTTGATCACCATGTCGGTGACCTCCGGGGTGGGCTCGAGCTGCTCGGCCGCGACCTCCGCGATCTTCCACGCGAGCTGGCCCTCGCGGGGCAGGGGCTCGTCGGAACGGTAGACGCGGACCTCGTGGTCGATCATGCGGGGAGTCCTCCCTGGGGGCAGGCGGTGTGCGGGCGTCGTCGCCGCCCGTGTCCGGGCCGCTCCGAGAACGTACCCGGTGAGCGCCGGGTCCAGCGAGCGAGGGCCTGCGCTCGTCGCCCGGACGGCCGCGCGGGGGCCCGTCGCGAGCCCTGTGGTGGGCTTCACGAAAGACGTGTCAAGGAACCGTGTCGCCGCAGGTGACGGCGTCGCGCCTGGGGTCGCTCCGGCCCCCCGGTTGCCCTGACGAACTTGATTCCCGGTCAAGGATCAGTAACGTGGTCGCCCATGTTCGGGCTCGGCGTCCGCTCTCGTAGCGGGCGCCGGCTCCCTGTCACGGGCCGGGCCGTTGCGTCACACCGCGTGCACGCCGCGCCGGCCACGGAAGGAAACATGACCGCCGTACTCCCTCAGGAACCGACCGGCACCACCCCCGCGAACGCTCCGGCCACCCGGGCCGCGCGTCGCCGGCTCCGCGTCTCCGACGTCACCGTCGTGGACAACTCCATGCTCAAGAAGACGATCGGCGGCACGGCCGTCGGCAACCTCATGGAGTGGTACGACGTCGGCGTCTACGGCTACCTGGCCGTGACCATGGGTGCCGTGTTCCTGCCGCAGGCGTCGTCCGGCGTGCAGATCCTCTTCTCCCTCGGCGTGTTCGCCGCCACCTACGTCGCGCGCCCGCTCGGCGGCATCGTCTGCGGCCGCATCGGCGACAAGATCGGCCGCCAGAAGGTGCTCGCCTTCACGCTGGTCATGATGGCGGCCTCGACGTTCCTCATCGGGCTGCTGCCGACCTACGGCGTCCTCGGCGCCGCGGCACCGCTGCTGCTCGTGCTCCTCAAGGTGGTGCAGGGCTTCTCCACCGGCGGTGAGTACGCCGGCGTCACCACCTTCGTCGCCGAGCACGCCCCCGACCGCCGCCGCGGCTGGGCGGCGTCGTTCCTCGACTTCGGCAGCTACCTGGGTTTCGCGTTCGGTGCCGTCGTCGTGACGGTGCTGCAGGTGACGCTGGGCGAGCAGGCGATGCTCGACGGCGGGTGGCGCATCCCGTTCCTGGTCGCCGGCCCGATCGGCGCGTTCGCCGTGTGGTTCCGCCTGAAGATCGAGGAGTCCCCGGCGTTCCAGGCGCAGCAGGTCGCGGCCGAGGCCGCGAAGTCCCACGGCGCCGAGGTTCCCGCGCCCACCGACGTCACCCTGCGCTCGCAGTGGCGCCCGCTCGCCGTCGCGATGGTGCTCGTGGCCGTCGCCAACACCGCCGGCTACGCCCTGACGAGCTACATGCCGACCTACCTCACCGACACCCTCGGCTACGAGGCGACGGCGGGCACCCTCCTGACCGTGCCCGTGCTGGTGCTGCTCGCGGTGATGATCCTCGTGGCCGGCCCGGTCAGCGACCGCGTCGGTCGCCGTCCGCTCCTGTGGTTCGGCGCCGGCTCGCTCGCGGTGGTCGCGGCCCCGGCCTTCCTGCTGCTGGCGATGGGGCACGTGTGGTCCACGCTCCTGGGCCTCGTGCTCATGGCGGTCCCCGTGGCGTGCATGGTCGGCGTGCAGGCGGCGACGCTGCCCGCGATGTTCCCCACCGCGGTGCGCTACCGCTCGATGGGCCTGGCGTACAACGTCGCGCTCGCCGTCTTCGGTGGCACGACCCCGCTCATCGTGGAGTCGCTGACGCAGGCCACGGGGTCGAGCATGGCCCCGGCCTACTACCTCATGGGCTTCGCGCTCGTGGGTGCGGTCGCCGTCGGCTTCGTCAAGGAGAGCGCGGGCAAGCCGCTGCCGGGCTCCATGCCGTCGGTCGACACCGACGCCGAGGCCAAGGCGCTGGTGAAGACGCAGGAGAAGAACCCGGACCTCGACCTCGACGCGATGCCCGGCCTGGTCCCCGCACACTGATCCCGGCCCCTTTGCCGACGTCGACGTAGTACCCGATGACGGTTCCTCCAACGGAACCCGCACCGGGTACTACGTCGACGGGGGTGTGCCACGAAGGAAGCCGGGGCGCAGGTGCCCGAGCCGTTCGAAGGCCTCGAGGAGGTCGTCCTCGCGGGGACCCACGGCGGTGAGCGGGATGCACACGGGGGAGCCGAGCAGCGTGGAGTTCGCATGCGTTGCTCGTCGTAGCGCGGCCGTGGGCTGCCGGTCGGCCACCGCCTGGGGGTCCGCCACGTCGACGACGAGCATCCGTTCGCCGTACTCCGCGATGCGCATGCCGACCGTCTCGTCCCACGCGACGCGCCCCACGCCTGAGAGGGACGCCCTGTCGGTGAACCCGACGGCGTCGAGGACGAGCGCGGTGCGGTCGCGCTGCAGCAGCCGACGTGCCTGGAACACCCCTGCGGCTGCGCCGAAGAGGCCTCCGACCAGGCCGATGACGACGCCGACGAGTGGCGAGGGACCTCCACGGACTCCGGTGAGCTCCAGGCCGCCCAGCCGCAGGGGTTCCCCGGAGTGATCGGACCAGCAGACCACGACGAGCGCGACCGACACGGCGACGACCCCGGCGGCGGCGAGCAGCGCGCGCGACGATGTCCTGCGGGAGAGCGCGAAGACCTCGACCGGTCCGCGGGATCCGTGACTCACGGCGGGAGCGTAGCGGCGAGCGGGGAAACGACGAGGGCGGGTCCGCTGTCGCGGACCCGCCCTCGTTCTCGGTGCGCCTGAAGGGATTCGAACCCCCGACCTTCTGCTCCGGAGGCAGACGCTCTATCCACTGAGCTACAGGCGCGGGCGCCGGACGGAAACCGCTCGGCACGGTGCACGAGACTACCAGCACCTGGGCGCCGGACGGCACACGGCGGGCGGACGGCGAGAGCCGGCCGGCCCGCCGCCTTTGTAGAATCGCCCGGTGACCCCCGACGAGCTCTCCGGAGCACTCAGCGCTGCCCTCGCCTCGGCCGTGGCCGACGGCACCCTCGCCCTGCCCGCCGACGCCGTCCCGGCGTCGGTGCACGTGGAGCGACCCCGGCAGCGCGAGCACGGGGACTGGGCCACGAACGTGGCGCTGCAGCTCGCGAAGAAGGCGGGCACGACGCCGCGGGCGCTCGCGGAGGACCTGGCGGCGCGCCTCGCGGCCACGCCAGGCATCAAGGCGGCCGACGTCGCTGGGCCGGGCTTCCTCAACATCACGCTCGAGGCGGGCGCCGCGGGCGAGCTCGCGCGCACGATCGTCACGGCCGGCGACGCGTACGGCCGTACGGACGCCCTCGCCGGCCAGGTGCACAACCTCGAGTTCATCTCGGCCAACCCGACCGGCCCGCTGCACATCGGTCACACCCGCTGGGCTGCGCTCGGCGACGCGCTCGTGCGGATCATGCGCGCGGCCGGCGCCGACGTGACGGCCGAGTACTACATCAACGACGCCGGCGCGCAGATGGACAAGTTCGGCGCGTCGATCATCGCCCGCGCGAAGGGCGAGGACGTGCCCGAGGGCGGGTACCCCGGCGAGTACGTCGCCGAGCGCGCCGCCGAGGTGCTCGAGCAGGAGCCCGACCTCCTGTCGCTCCCGGCGGACGAGGCCCTCACGACCGCGCGCGAGCTCGGCTACCAGGCCCAGCTCGAGGCGATCCGCCGCACCCTCGACGCGTTCGGCGTGCACTTCGACGTGTGGTTCTCCGAGCGCACGCTGCACGACTCGGGCGCGGTGGAGCAGGCGGTCGCCCGCCTGCGCGAGCAGGGGCACGTCTTCGACGTCGACGGCGCGGTGTGGCTGCGCACCACGGACTTCGCCGACGACAAGGACCGCGTGATGATCCGCGCGAACGGCGAGCCCACCTATTTCGCCGCCGACGCCGCGTACTACCTGTCCAAGAAGGACCGCGGGTTCCCGGGCAAGATCTACCTGCTCGGCGCCGACCACCACGGGTACATCAACCGCCTCAAGGCCATCGCCGCGTGCGCGGGCGACGACCCGGAGGCGAACATCGAGGTGCTCATCGGCCAGCTCGTCAACATCGGCGGCGAGCGCATGGGCAAGCGCCGCGGCAACGCGCTGTACATGGACGACCTCATCGAGTGGCTCGGCTCCGACCCGCTGCGCTACTCGCTCGCCCGCTACCCGGCGGACTCGCCGTTGTCCCTGTCGGGCGAGGAGATGCTCAAGCAGAGCAACGACAACCCCGTCTACTACGTGCAGTACGCGCACTCGCGCACCTGCGCCGTCGACCGGAACGCCGCGGACCGCGCCGTCGCGCGCGTCGCGCCCGACGGCTCCGACGCCTTCGACCCCGCGCTGCTCACCCACGAGACCGAGGCCGCGCTGGTCGGCGCGCTCACCGAGTTCCCGCGGATCGTCACCCAGGCCGCCGAGCTGCGCGAGCCCCACCGCGTCGCGCGCTACCTCGAGTCCCTCGCCGCGGACTACCACAAGTGGTACCAGGAGTGCCGCGTGACGCCGTACCCCGACGAGGAGGTCACGGACACGCACCGCACGCGCCTGTGGCTGAACGACGCGGTCCGCCAGGTGCTGGCCAACGGGCTCGACCTGCTCGGAGTCTCCGCCCCGGAGCGGATGTGACCGGGACCGGGACCGGGAGCATGGTCGGGGCGGGCGTGCTCGGGATCCCCTGGTCGACGGGCGTGCGCCGCCGCGACGACGGCGTCGTCGAGGTGGCCGGGGTCGGCGTGGACGCGCTCGCGGCCGAGCACGGCACCCCCGCCTACGTGCTCGACGAGGCCGACTTCCGGGCCCGCGCCCGCGGCTACCGCACGGCGTTCGCGACGGCGTTCGCCGAGGTGGGCACCGGCGTCGACGTGTACTACGCGGGCAAGGCGCTGCTCACCGTCGCCGTGGCGCGTTGGGCCCGCGAGGAGGGCCTGCGCGTCGACACGGCGTCGGGCGGCGAGCTCGCCGTCGCGCTGCGCGCCGGCGTGCCCGGAGCGGAGATCGGCCTGCACGGCAACAACAAGTCGGACGCGGAGATCCTCGCCGCGCTCGACGCCGGGGTCGGGCGGATCATCGTCGACTCGCTCGTCGAGATCGACCGGGTGGCGGCGCTCGCGGCCTCCCGCGGCGTCGTCGCGCCCGTCATGGTGCGCGTCACGACGGGCGTCCACGCCGGCGGGCACGAGTACATCTCCACCGCCCACGAGGACCAGAAGTTCGGCCTCTCGGTGAACCCTGGCGCGCTGGACGACGGCGGCGACCCGCCCGCGATGCAGGCCCTCCTCGCCGCGGCCGAGCGACCGGAGCTGCGCCTGCTGGGCATCCACTCGCACATCGGTTCGCAGATCCTCGACCCGGCGGGCTTCGAGGCGGCGGCGCGCGTCGTGCTGCGGCTGCGCGCCGAGCTCGCGGAGCGCACCGGCGTGCTGGTCGACGAGGTGGACCTCGGCGGCGGGTACGGCATCGCGTACCTGCCGGGGGAGGTGCCGCTCGACCCGGACCGCATCGCCAAGGACGTCGCGAGCGCGGTGGCCGCGGTCTGCGGCGAGCTGGGCACGCCGCTGCCGCGCCTCTCCATCGAGCCGGGCCGTGCGATCGTCGGCCCGGCCGGGCTCACGCTCTACACGGTCGGCACGGTCAAGCCGGTCGCGCTCGACGACGGCCGCGTGCGCACCTATGTCTCGGTCGACGGCGGCATGAGCGACAACATCCGCCCGGCCCTGTACGAGGCGCAGTACCACGCGGAGCTCGTCGGCCGGACGTCGTCGGCGGAGCCCGTGCTCGCGCGCGTCGTGGGCAAGCACTGCGAGAGCGGCGACATCGTCGTGCACGAGACCCGGCTGCCCGGCGACGTGCGGGCCGGGGACCTGCTCGCCGTCGCCGCGACCGGCGCCTACGGGCGCTCGATGGCGTCGAACTACAACCTGCTGACCCGCCCGCCCGTGGTCGCCGTCGCCGACGGCGCGTCGCGCGTGCTGGTGCGGCGCGAGACGGTCGACGACCTGCTCGCGCTCGACCAGGGCTGACGCCCGGCGGCCCGTCGTCCGTCCCGTCGTCGCCGCCCGTGGACGGCGGCCCGACGGGCGGCGCGCCGCGGCTATCCTGACCCCGTCCCGGCATCCCGTTCCGAAGGTTCTCCCGTGCCTGCAGCCCCCTCGTCCGGGCCCCTGTCTGGGGCCGTCCCCGCGGCCCGTCCCAGCCAGGCGGCCGACCCGAAACCCACGGTGCTGCGCGTCGCGCTGCTCGGCTGCGGCGTCGTCGGCTCCCAGGTCGCGCAGACGCTGATCCAGCACGCGGACGACCTCTCCGCCCGGGCCGGTGCGCGCCTCGAGCTGGTGGGCATCGCCGTGCGCGACGCGAGCCGCCCGCGCGACGGCGTCGGCACGGTCGTGCCGGCCACGTTGCTCACGCAGGACGCGGAGTCGCTCGTCGACGGCGCCGACATCGTCATCGAGCTCATGGGCGGCATCGAGCCGGCACGCCGGCTGATCCACCGCGCCATCTCGGGCGGCGCGAGCGTCGTCACCGCGAACAAGGCGCTGCTCGCCGCGCACGGGCCGGAGCTCTTCGAGGCCGCCGACGCGGCCGGCGTCGACCTGTCGTTCGAGGCGGCCGTCGCGGGCGCGATCCCGATCGTCCGCCCGGTGCGCGAGTCGCTCGCGGGCGACCAGGTGCGCCGCGTCCTCGGCATCGTCAACGGCACCACGAACTACGTGCTCGACCAGATGACGACCCACGGGCTGGACCTCGAGGAGGCCCTCAAGGAGGCGCAGACCCTCGGGTACGCGGAGGCCGACCCCACGGCCGACGTCGAGGGGCACGACGCCGCGGCGAAGGCCGCGATCCTCGCGTCGCTCGCGTTCCACACCCGGGTCTCGCTGGCGCAGGTCGCGTGCGAGGGCATCACCCGCGTGACCGCCGCCGACGTCGCCGCGGCGCAGCAGACCGGGCACGTCGTGAAGCTGCTGGCGATCGCGGAGCAGACCGCCGAGGGCGTGTCCGTGCGGGTGCACCCCGCGCTCGTGCCGGCCGCGCACCCGCTCGCCGCGGTGCGCGGCGCGTTCAACGCCGTCTTCGTCGAGGCCGACGACGCCGGCCCGCTGATGTTCTACGGCCAGGGCGCGGGCGGGCGCCCGACGTCGTCCGCGGTGCTCGGCGACCTGGTCTCGGCCGCGCGCGACCGGATGGTCGGCGGGCGCGGTCCGCGCGAGTCCGCGTACGCGTCCCTGCCGGTGCTGCCGCACGACGCCGCCGTCACGCGCTACCAGGTCCGCCTCGTCGTGGCGGACCGGCCCGGCGTGCTCGCCCAGGTGGCGCAGGTGCTCGCCGACCACGGCGTGTCCATCGACACGGTCCGCCAGGCGCCCGACGAGCCCTACGCCGTCGACGTCGCCGAGGGCACCGCCGCGCTGCTGCTCACCACGCACTCCGCCCGCGAGGCGTCGCTCGCCGCGACGGTCGCGGCCGTGCGCGGCCTCGAGCCGGTGCACGAGATCACGTCCGTCCTGCGAGTCGAGGGAGCCTGACCATGCCGGTCGACCAGCCGAAGACCCAGCCTGCCCACCAGTGGCGCGGTGTCATCACCGAGTACGCCGACCGGCTGCCCGCGCACGTGACCGAGCGGATCGTGACGCTCGGCGAGGGCGGCACGCCGTTGGTCGCCGCCCCCGCGCTGTCCGACCGCACCGGCGCCGACGTCTACGTCAAGGTCGAGGGCATGAACCCGACCGGGTCGTTCAAGGACCGCGGCATGACGACGGCGATCTCCGCGGCCGCGGGGCGCGGCGCGAAGGCCGTCGTGTGCGCCTCGACCGGCAACACGTCCGCCTCGGCGGCGGCCTACGCGACCCGGGCCGGCATGACGTGTGCCGTGCTCGTGCCGGACGGCAAGATCGCGATGGGCAAGCTCAGCCAGGCGATCGCGCACGGCGCCCGCCTGCTGCAGGTGGACGGCAACTTCGACGACTGCCTCGTCGCGGCGCGCAAGCTCGCCGAGGTGTACCCGGTCGAGCTGGTGAACTCCGTCAACCCGGACCGCATCGAGGGCCAGAAGACGGCGGCGTTCGAGATCGTCGACGCGCTGGGCGACGCGCCGGAGATCCACTGCCTCCCGGTCGGCAACGCGGGCAACATCACCGCGTACTGGAAGGGCTACCGCGAGTACGCGGGCCTGGACGCCGGCGCCGCGCACGGCGCGGCAGCCACCCGCACCCCGCAGATGTGGGGGTTCCAAGCGGCCGGCGCCGCGCCGATCGTCCTGGGGCACCCCGTCGACCAGCCGGAGACGATCGCCACCGCCATCCGGATCGGCAACCCGGCGTCGTGGGAGCAGGCGGAGGCCGCCCGCGACACGTCGGGCGGCGCCATCGAGTCCGTCACCGACGAGCAGATCCTCGCCGCCCACCGCGTCCTGTCCGCCGAGGTCGGCGTGTTCGTCGAGCCGGCGTCGGCCTCGGGCGTCGCGGGCCTGCTCGCGCGGGCCGAGCGGGGCCTGGTCCCCGCCGGGGCGCGCGTCGTCGTGACCGTCACCGGCCACGGGCTCAAGGACCCGCAGTGGGCGCTGCGCACGCCCGACGGCGGCGAGGTCACGCCCACCCGGGTGAGCGCCGACGTCGTGTCCATCGCCGACGCGCTCGGCCTCGACTGAGCCCTTCCCGCCCGAGACCACTCCGACCGAGCCCCGAGAGGGAGACGCGCATGCAGCTCGGCGCCGACCACGTCCTGGTCCGGGTTCCCGCCACGAGCGCGAACCTCGGCCCGGGGTTCGACGCGATGGGCCTGGCCCTCGCGCTGTACGACGACATGGAGGTCGAGCTCCTCGCGAGCGACGACGTCGTCGTCGAGGTCGAGGGGCAGGGGGCGGGGGAGGTGCCGCTCGGCGAGGACCACCTCGTGGTGCGCGCCCTGCGGCACACGCTCGACCTCGCCGGCGCGCCGCGGACCGGGATGCGGCTGCGCTGCCTCAACCGCATCCCGCACGGCCGAGGCCTCGGGTCGTCGGCGGCCGCCGTGGTCGCGGGAGTCGTCGCGGCACGCGCGCTGCTCGCGGACCCGCACGTGCTCGACGCGACCGCGGTGCTGCGGATCGCGACCGAGTTCGAGGGCCACCCCGACAACGCCGCGCCCGCGATCCGGGGCGGTGCGACGCTCGCCTGGCACTCCGCGGACGGCGCTCGCGCGGTGGACCTCGACGTCGACGAGCGCATCGAGGCCACCGTGCTGGTGCCCGACGTGCGCCTTGCCACGAGCCGCGCGCGAGGCGTGCTGCCGGCGGAGGTGCCCCACGGCGACGCGGCGTTCACGGCGGGCCGGGCCGGCCTGCTGGTCGAGGCCCTCGCCCGGCGCCCGGAGCTGCTGCTCGACGCGACCGAGGACCGCCTCCACCAGGACTACCGGGCGGGGGTGATGGCGGGCTCCGCCGAGCTGCTGCGCGCCCTGCGCGCCGAGGGGCTCGCGGCCACGATCTCGGGCGCGGGGCCCACGGTCCTCGTGCTCACCACGGGGGAGGGCACGGGCCGGCTCGACACCGTGCTGGCCGACCTCGTCGACGACGTGGCGGGCTGGCGTGCGCTGCGGCCGGGGGTGGACCACGACGGCGCCGTGGCGCGGCGGGTGACAGGCGGCGCGTCGGCCTGGGGCGGCGTGTGAGGTGATACGATGCGGTGAGCCTTCGGGATCGACCGCGAGGGCACTCCCTCTCCACCGCACGGCCCCTCTCGACCGCGCCGCGCGCTCGCGTGCCCGGTCAGAGCCAGGTGCGTGGTGGTCGTGATGCGGTGCAGGATCCGCCGCGACAGTCCCGCGAGAGGGTGAAACACCAACCCCGCCAGCCGACGTCGTCGTACCACTGATGCGAGGTTCCACGCGTCTCGGTGCTCCCCGCGCCGGACGGCAACCACCCCGGCCCCGAGTTCTGCGGGCCGCATACGAGGGGGAAGGGTCCTTCGTGACGAACACCACCGACAGCCGGAACGGCACCGCCGCATCCGGGAACCTGAGCTCGATGCGTCTGGCCGAGCTCCAGGCGCTGGCCTCCGGCATGGGCGTCAAGGGCACGTCCCGGATGCGCAAGAGCGACCTGCAGGACGCGATCCGGTCCGCGCGCGGCCAGGGCGCGCGCACCGCCGGTGCCCCGGTCGCCGCGGCGACCGCCGTGGCGCCCACGGTCCGCAGCGACGCCCCGGCCCAGGCGCCGGCCGAGCAGAGCTCCGGGCAGGCCTCCGGTGACGCCCGCGCGTCGCGCGCCGACGGCACCGAGGCGCCGCGCCGTTCGCGCCGGGCCACGCGCACCGCGGGCTCCGTGGCCGACGGCGACGCCGCGCCGCAGCAGCGCGCGGCCGAGACCGCGGCCGAGGGTCGGCCCGCCCAGCAGCCCCGTGGGGGCGAGCAGGGCGGCGACCAGCGTGCCGAGCAGCGCAACGACCCCGACCGCGAGGCCCGGCTCGCACAGCTCGCGGACGCCGTCGCGGCCCCGCGCGAGCGTGGCAGCCGTCGCTCCGGCAACGGGCAGAGCGGTCACCAGGGCGACGGCGACGGCCAGCGATCCGGTCAGGGCCGCTCTCAGGACGGCTCCGCCTCGCAGCGCTCCGGCGCGCAGGGCGGCCAGGGTCAGGGCAGCCAGGGACAGGGCAGCCAGGGACAGGGCGGCCAGCGCGACGAGCGCCAGCGCCGGGACGACGACGACGAGCGCGGTTCGCGCCGTCGTCGAGGTCGTGACCGCGGGCGGGACCGCAAGCGCAACCGTGGCGGGCGTGCGGGTGGCCCGGACGTCGCGGGTCTCGACGACGTCGAGGTGCGCGAGGACGACGTGCTGCTGCCCGTCGCCGGCGTGCTGGACATCCTCGACAACTACGCCTTCGTGCGGACGAGCGGCTACCTGCCCGGGGCGGGCGACGTCTACGTGTCCCTCAACCAGGTCAAGAAGTCCGGCATGCGCCGCGGCGACGCGATCGTCGGCGCGATCCGCCAGCCCCGCGAGGGCGAGGAGCCGCCGGCGGGCAAGAACGTCCGCAGCAAGTTCAACGCGCTCGTGCGTCTGGACTCCGTGAACGGCATGACGCCGGAGGAGGCGCGCCAGCGCCCCGAGTTCACCAAGCTGACGCCGCTGTACCCGCAGGAGCGGCTGCGTCTGGAGAACCCGGAGGCCACCCGCCTCACGCCGCGCGTGATCGACATCGTCGCCCCGATCGGCAAGGGCCAGCGCGGCCTCATCGTCGCGCCGCCCAAGGCCGGCAAGACGATCATCATGCAGCAGATCGCCAACGCGATCACCGCGAACAACCCCGAGGTCCACCTCATGGTGGTGCTCGTGGACGAGCGGCCCGAAGAGGTCACCGACATGGAGCGGACGGTCAAGGGCGAGGTCATCGCCTCGACGTTCGACCGTCCCGCGTCGGACCACACGATCGTCGCGGAGCTCGCCATCGAGCGGGCCAAGCGCCTGGTCGAGCTGGGCCAGGACGTCGTCGTGCTGCTCGACTCGCTCACCCGCCTCTCGCGCGCCTACAACCTCGCGGCGCCGGCGTCGGGCCGCATCCTCTCCGGTGGTGTGGACGCCGCGGCGCTCTACCCGCCGAAGAAGTTCTTCGGTGCGGCGCGCAACATCGAGAACGGCGGCTCGCTGACCATCCTCGCCTCGGCCCTCGTGGAGACGGGCTCGAAGATGGACGAGGTGATCTTCGAGGAGTTCAAGGGCACGGGCAACATGGAGCTGCGCCTGTCCCGCAACCTCGCGGACAAGCGGATCTTCCCGGCGGTGGACGTCAACGCGTCCGGCACACGCCGCGAGGAGATCCTCATGGCGAAGGACGAGCTGGGCATCGTCTACAAGCTCCGCCGCGTCATGGGCGCGCTCGACCAGCAGCAGGCGATCGAGCTGCTGCTCGGCCAGCTCAAGAAGACCAAGACCAACGTCGAGTTCCTGCTGCACGTGCAGAAGACGACGCCGGCCGGGCTCTCGGACGAGAACCCGGGCGAGACGATCTGATCGTCCGGTCCGGGCCCTGCCGGGCCCGGACCGGGAATTCCGGGGCGCGTCCGCGTTCTGGCACAATGGTTCGTCGGCCTTCCGGTTCACGGCCCGCTGTCCTGCGGGGCGACCCGGCGGCATCACACCAAGGAGCATCATGAAGTCCGGTATCCACCCCGAGTACGTCGTCACCCAGGTGTCCTGCACCTGCGGCAACACGTTCACGACCCACAGCACCGCGAACTCCGGCAAGATCAGCGTCGAGGTCTGCAGCGCCTGCCACCCGTTCTACACGGGCAAGCAGAAGATCCTCGACACCGGTGGCCGCGTGGCCCGCTTCCAGGCGCGCTACGGCAAGAAGAAGTAGCTGCCTGACAGCGCCGGTGGTCCGCCCGACAACCTCTCCAGGGGCAGTCGGACGACGGACCACCGGCGCTTCTGCTTTGCCGAGGGAGTTCGCCACTCGTCGAGGCGGTGCGTGTCCCGGTGAGGTGGTCAGCGCCGGGCCCGACGCCGCCTCGCGCCCGGACCGGGAGTACCCATGACCGACTCGTTCGCCGCCGCGCGGCCGCTGCTCGACGAGCACGCCGAGATCGAGCGTGCGCTGGCCGACCCGGCCGTGCACGCGGACGCGGGGCGGGCCCGCTCTCTCGGCCGCCGCTATGCCGAGCTGAACCAGGTCGCCACGGCCTACCGGGCCTGGGAGCAGGCGCGCGACGACGCGGAGGCGGCCGCCGAGCTCGCCGCCGAGGACGAGGCCTTCGAGGCTGAGCTGCCGGCCCTGCGGGCCGCGGCGGACGACACCGCCGAGCGGCTGCGGCGCGTGCTGGTGCCGCGCGACCCCGACGACGCGCGCGACGTCATCCTCGAGATCAAGGCGGGGGAGGGCGGCGACGAGTCGGCCCTCTTCGCCGGCGACCTGCTGCGCATGTACCTGCGGTACGCCGAGCGGCGCGGTTGGGCCACCCAGGTGCTCGACGCGACGGAGACCGAGCTGGGCGGCTACAAGGACGTGCAGGTCGCGATCAAGGCGCGGAGCGTCTCCGACCCCGCCGAGGGCGTGTGGGCGAGCCTGAAGTACGAGGGCGGCGTGCACCGCGTGCAGCGCGTGCCGGTCACGGAGTCGCAGGGGCGCATCCACACGTCGGCGGCGGGCGTGCTGGTGCTGCCCGAGGTGGACGACCCCGGCGAGATGGAGATCGACCCGAACGACCTGCGGATCGACGTCTACCGGTCGTCGGGCCCGGGCGGCCAGTCGGTGAACACGACGGACTCCGCGGTCCGCATCACGCACGTGCCGACCGGGATCGTCGTGTCGATGCAGAACGAGAAGTCGCAGCTGCAGAACAAGGAGCAGGCGATGCGCGTGCTGCGCGCCCGGCTGCTCGCCGCGCAGCAGGAGGCCGCGGCCGCGGCCGCCGCCGACGTGCGGCGTTCCCAGGTGCGCACCGTGGACCGCAGCGAACGGATCCGCACGTACAACTTCCCGGAGAACCGCATCGCGGACCACCGCACCGGGTACAAGGCGTACAACCTCGACCACGTGCTCGCAGGCGACCTCGACCCCGTGGTGCGCTCGGCCGTCGACGCCGACGAGGCGGCACGTCTTGCGGCCGCGGGCGGCTCCGGTGCCTGACACCGTGAGCGAGTCCGGGCTCACGACGGCCGGGCGGGCGGTGCGCTGGGCGACGTCGCGGCTCGGCGCAGCGGGTGTGCCGAGCCCGCGCGTCGACGCAGAGGTCCTGCTCGCGCACGCCCTCGGGGTCGACCGGTCGGAGGCGCGGCGCCTCGCCGTGCTGGACCGCGTCCTGCCGGACGGTGCCGCCGACCGGTTCGCCGCCGACGTCGCGCGACGCGGCGCCCGTGAGCCGCTGCAGCACCTCACCGGCGTGGCCGCCTTCCGGCACCTGGAGCTCGCCGTCGGGCCGGGCGTCTTCGTCCCGCGGCCGGAGACGGAGCAGGTGGCGCAGGCCGCGATCGACGAGGCCGCGCGCGTGGTGGCCCGGGAGGGGACGGCGGTCGTGGTCGACCTGTGCACCGGGTCCGGAGCCATCGCCCTGGCCGTCGCGACCGAGGTGCCGGGTGCCCGCGTGCACGCCGTCGAGCTGGACGCCGCGGCGCACGGGTGGGCGGCACGCAACGTCGCCGCGGCGACGGGCGACGGGGCGGACGCCGTCGTCCGTCTGCTGCGCGGCGACGCGCGCACCGCGCTGCGCGAGCTGGACGGCACCGTCGACGTCGTCGTCTCCAACCCGCCGTACGTGCCTCCCGGTGCCGTGCCGCGCGACCCGGAGGTGGCCGACCACGACCCGGCCGTGGCGCTCTACGGCCTGGGCGACGACGGGCTGGAGGTGCCGCGCGGCGTCACCGCCGCGGCGGAGCGGTTGCTGCGCCCCGGCGGGCTGTACGTCATGGAGCACGCGGAGGTGCAGGCCGCGGCGGCGCGGGCGATGGTGGCGGGCACCGGCGGGTTCGGCCCTGCGAGCACGCACGACGACCTCGCCGGCCGGCCGCGGATGGTGGTGGCGCGCCGCTCCGACGGGGCGTCCGGGAACCTGGCCGCCCAGCCGGACGACCGGCCGGGGGCCGGTCGAACCGTGACAGACTGAGCCCGTGAGCAGCGTGCACGACGTCACCGACCCGAACACCTGGGGCCCTGCGATCGACGAGGCGGTGAACACGGTCTCGCGCGGCGGCCTGCTGGTGCTGCCGACCGACACCGTCTACGGGATCGGCGCCGACGCCTTCGACGCGGAGGCGGTCGCGGCCCTGCTCGCGGCCAAGGGCCGCGGGCGCCAGATGCCCCCGCCCGTCCTCATCCCCGACGTCCGCACCCTCGACGGGCTGGCCATCGAGGTCCCCGACGACGCGCGCAAGCTCGCCGAGGCGTTCTGGCCGGGCGGGCTCACGATCATCCTGCAGGCCCAGCCCTCGCTGCAGTGGGACCTCGGGGAGACGCACGGCACCGTCGCGCTGCGCATGCCCGACCACCCGGCCGCGCTGGCGCTGCTGCGGCGCACGGGCCCGCTCGCGGTGTCGAGCGCCAACGCCACCGGCAACCCGGCGGCCCTCGAGGTCACCGACGCGCAGGCGCAGCTCGGCGACGCGGTGACCGTCTACCTCGACGGCGGTGACGCCCCCGGCGGGGTCGCCTCGACCATCGTCGACGCCACCGGCGAGCAGCTGCGCGTGGTGCGCCAGGGCGCGATCACGCTCGAGGCGCTGAACGACGTCGCGCCCGTGCGGGGCGTCGACGAGCCCGTCGAGGAGCGCGCCGCAGACACCGCTGAGACCGCCGGCGAGAGCACCCCCGACCAGGCCGAGGAGCAGGGCTCCGCACCCGCGGAGGAGTCCGCCGGGTGAGGGCCTATCTGCTCCTGCTGCTCGTCGCGGCGGCGGTCACGTACCTCGCCACGCCGGGCGCGCGGTGGGTCGCCCGGCGCACGAACGCGATCACCGCGGTGCGGGCGCGCGACGTGCACGTGCAGCCGACGCCCCGCCTCGGCGGCCTGGCGATGCTGCTCGGTATCGTCGTCGCGGTGGTGCTGGCCTCGCAGATGCCGTTCCTCGCGGGCGTGTTCGAGACGGGGCCGCAGGCGTGGGGCATCGTCGGCGGGGCCGCCATCGTCTGCCTGCTCGGCTGGGCCGACGACGTGTGGGACCTGGACTGGATGACCAAGCTGGCCGGGCAGGTGCTCGCGGCGGGGTTCATGGCCTGGCAGCAGGTCCAGCTCACGTCGTTGCCCACCCCGGACTGGCTGTTCATCACCTCGTCGAGGATCTCGCTGTTCCTGACGATCCTGGTGGTCGTCGTGGCGATGAACGCGGTGAACTTCGTCGACGGTCTGGACGGTCTGGCCGCGGGCCTGATCGCGATCGGCGGGTCGGCGTTCCTGCTCTACACCTACGGGCTGACCCAGCAGGCGACGCCGGAGAACTACGCCAACCTCGCGACGCTCATGATGGCCGTGCTGGTCGGGGCGTGTCTCGGCTTCCTGCCGCACAACTTCTTCCCGTCGCACATCTTCATGGGCGACTCGGGCTCGATGGTGCTCGGCCTGGTCTTCGCGGGCTCGGCCATCACCATCACGGGGAACGTCGACCCGGTCTCGATGGGCGCGACGCTCTCCGGGGCGCAGCGCGTGCCCCTGTTCATCCCGCTGCTGCTGCCGGTCGCGGTCGTGCTGCTGCCGCTGCTCGACATGGCGATGGCCGTGATCCGCCGCCTCGCGGCGGGCAAGTCGCCGTTCCACCCCGACCGGATGCACCTGCACCACCGGATGCTGGCCCTCGGGCACTCCCACCGGCGCGCCGTCCTCATCCTCTACGTGTGGGCCGCCGTCTTCTCCTTCGGTGTGGCCGCTCTGGTGCTGTGGGACTGGAAGGCCGTGCTCGCGGGGCTCGGCGTCGCCGTGGTGGTGGCGCTGCTGCTCACGCTCGGCCCGCTGCGCACCCGCGGCCGCTTCCTGGACGACGACGTGGCCACGGGCAGCCACCCGACCGTCGCGGCAGCGCACCCCGCGCCCGCGACGCCCCGCGCCCCGACCTCGCCGGCGGCCGGCCCGGCCGAACCCACCCTGACGACCCACGAAGGACGCCACCGATGACGACGCCCGACACCCCCGGCCCGACGCCCGACCCCGCCGCCGTGGGCGAGCACGCCACCGACGCCGAGCGGCGGGTGCTGCGGACCGCGCTGCGGGACACCCTGCTGCTGATCGGCGCGCTCGTCGTGCTGGGCGGCGGCATCGGCCTGCTGGTCGCCGGCCTGCCCGGGCTGTGGGGCGCGCTGGTGGGCGCCGCCATCGCGGCCTTCTTCTGCGCGACGACGATCTGGTCGATGATGCGCACGGTCGGGTCGAGCCCTGCACGCATGGCGGCGTTCGTCATGGGCGCCTGGGTGGCCAAGATCGTCGTGCTCATCGTGGTGCTGGCGCTGCTCCAGGGCGCCACGTTCTACGCCCCGTGGGTGCTGATCGCCGTGCTCGCCGTCGGGGCGATCGGGTCGGCGCTGCTCGACTACCGCGCGGTGAACAGCGGCCGCGTGCCCTATGTGCAGCCCTGACCGGGACTTCCGGCCGAGCCATCTGACCAGGGTGCTTGCGCCAGGCGACCGTCCGTCGCCGGGGGCAACATCGTGCGCTTCTTCACAAGCCGCGAGATCTGGCCGGAAAATCTGCTCCGCGATGTCGGAGCACCTGTGAACATCCGGTAGGCTGTCCGCGAATCCATGACGGCCAGG
>Ga0160442_100213_pt1 | contig 45939 bp, 51 predicted proteins | sample HID1971M_E1MG_FD_108252 | JGI IMG/M metagenome (GOLD analysis project Ga0160442, IMG submission 108252) | Enriched millipede-associated microbial communities from UW Madison campus, WI, USA - HID1971M_E1 MG | ecosystem: Host-associated > Arthropoda: Insects > Digestive system > Unclassified ... | reverse complement strand
GTCCAAGGACGAAGGCGGCCGTCACACGCCGTTCTTCAACAACTACCGTCCGCAGTTCTACTTCCGCACGACGGACGTGACCGGCGCGATCGAGCTGCCCGCGGACAAGGAAATGGTCATGCCTGGCGACAACGTCAGCATCACCGTGAAGCTGATCAACCCGATCGCGATGGAAGAAGGCCTGCGCTTCGCCATCCGTGAAGGCGGCCGTACCGTGGGTTCGGGCGTCGTGGCCAAGATCCTCGACATCTAAGCCGGACGCAAAGGAATCACCATGGCTACCAAGCAAAAGATCCGCATCCGCCTGAAGGCATTCGACTACAAGCTGATCGACCAGTCGGCCGCTGAAATCGTGGACACCGCCAAGCGCACCGGCGCGATCGTCAAGGGCCCCGTGCCCCTGCCGACCCGCATGAAGCGTTTCGACATCCTGCGTTCGCCGCACGTCAACAAGACGTCGCGCGACCAGCTGGAAATCCGCACGCACCAGCGCCTGATGGACATCGTCGATCCCACCGACAAGACCGTGGACGCGCTGATGAAGCTCGACCTGCCGGCCGGCGTCGACGTCGAGATCAAGCTGCAGTAATTCGACCTCGCGTCGCATTCCGAGCACAGCCCGCCTGCAGAAATGCAGGCGGGCTTTTTTGTGCTTCACGTTTGTTTCTCAAGTGTGGCATCCTCGCGCACCGGCCTGCGGGACGCAGTGCGCCGGGGCTGAAACGAGGGCAGCACACGTGATGAGCCAGAAGTTCTCTTTTGCATTCGGTGCGGCGTGCATCGCGGCGGCATTGCTGGCAGGTTGCGGTGGGGGAGGTGGTGGTGGCGGAGGCGGCGGTGGGTTTCCCATCGGCCTGCCGATCGTGCTGAACCCGGTCGCCCTGAGCGGGAAAGCCACTTACGACTCGGTGCCAAACAACAACGGGCCCCTCCTGTACGCGAGCACCACGGCCAAGCCTGTGCGCGGCGCCACGGTGGAGGTGCTCGATGCCAACACATCGGCGCAGCTCGCGTTGACCACCACGGATGACGGTGGCAATTACGCGGTCTCGGTGCCGGCGAACACGAACATCACCGTGCGCGTCCGGGCCCAGCTGACCCGGACCGGTCCGGGCGCGACCTGGGATGTCACGGTGCGCGACAATACCCGCAGCGACGCGCTGTACTCGATGCAGTCGGCGAGCTTTTCGTCGGGCAGCGTGGCACTGACGCGCGACCTGCGCGCGGACAGCGGCTGGGGAGGCTCTGGCTACAGCGGGACGCGCGTCGCGGCGCCGTTCGCGGTGCTCGACACGGTCTACACCTCGATGCAGAAGGTGCTGTCGGTGGCGCCGGCCTCGGCGTTCCCTGTGCTGAAGGTCTTCTGGAGCGTCAACAATGCGCCGTCGGCCGGCAGCCTAGCGGCAGGGCAGATCGGCACGACCTTCTTCTTCAACAACGGAAGCAGCGGCCGGCAGATCTACGTGCTCGGCAAGGAAGACGTCGACACCGACGAGTTCGATGCGCCGGTGATCGCGCACGAGTGGGGCCACTACTACCAGTCGGCCTTCAGCCGCGACGATTCGATGGGCGGCGAGCATGACGGGAGCGACCGCCTCGACCGCCGGCTCGCGTTGTCCGAGGGCTGGGGCAATGCGTGGTCGGGCATCGCCCTCAATCGAAGCAACTATGTGGATTCGACTGCCGGCGGGCAGCAGGGCGGGGGCAAGCCGCTCGATCTGTCGGCCGGTCCTTCGAGCAATCCGGGCTGGTTCCGCGAACTGTCGGTCCAGTCCATCCTGTGGAACCTCAACCGGCAGGCTGGCTTCAAGCCCATCCACGACACCTTGACCGGCTTCCAGTTCCGAAGCGGCGCGGCGGTCACGTCGATCCACGCCTTTGCCGCGGCGTTCAACGCGACGTCGCCTGGCAACGCTTCGGCGCTGAACAGCCTGCTGAGCGCGCAGAACATCATCTCCAACGATGCATTCGGCGCGGGCGAAACGAACGATGGCGGGTTGCCCACCGTGACCGGCGTGCTGCCGATGTACCGGACCTTGACTGTTGGTGCGATGCTCAACAACGTCTGTGTTTCCAACGTGGCGGGCGCGGGCAACAAGCTCGGCAACATCGCCTACCTGCGCTTCACCGCGCCAGCGAACCGGGACTACCAAGTCACGGTCGGGGGCGCCACGGTGCCGGACTTCGACGTCTTCCGGGGTGGGGAGATCGCCCGGTCGGGCAACCGGGTCAGCCTGAGCACGGGTGAGTACGTTCTGGCGGTGCGGGATGCCGCAATGACGAGCTCCTCTGCTTCACCGCTGTGCCTCAGCGTGCTCGTTCAATAAGGAAGGGAAGGCTCGCGATGATCCTGAACACTCGCCTCTCTCTGGCTGCCGCACTGACGGCGGGACTTGCACTGTCCGCGCTCTCGGCCTGCGCCCTGGCTGACGGGATGCCGCCGACGCGCACCACCGCGAAGTTGTCGCCTGCAGGCCTGAAGGGCTCCGCCACCCCCTGGGTGACCGCATCGAGAAAACCCAATGACTCCGGCGTCAAGCTGCAGTACCGGCTGGGCGGCGCACCGCAGGCCGGCAAGCCGACTGTCGTCGTTCTGCAGTTCGACGGCGTCAGCGACCCCGCGGGCGCCAGCGTGACGCTGACGGTCGATGCGGGCTTGACGCTGTCCGGCAGCGCGTCGCTGAGCCTGTCGCCGGGGCAGCGCTCCGACGCGTCGGTCACGGTGGTCAGCCAGGGCGAGGGGCTGGCCTACCTGAACGTGTTCATCACGCAGGGCGGCCGGACCAGCGCCATTTCCATCCCGATCCAGACCGGCGCGGCGGCGCCCGCCATGAAGGCCGGCGGCGAGATCAAGTCGCTGCCAGGCGGCGACAACATCATCTCGCTGCCCGCGAAATAGGCCCGAAAGCCACCCGAAACGGAGCCGGAACCCCCTGAATCCGGCCCGAAAAGGGCCACTTGCGCCCCGGTTCGACTGCGGGCTATAATCTCTGGCTCTGCCCTTGTTGCGTCCGTTCGGGCGCCGTTCTGGCAGAGATTTATCAACCTTCTCTCGCAGGCCGGGAAACCAGCCAAACGCTGTCGCCAATTGAAGTGGCAGCGGCGAAGGAAGTCTTCCATTTTTGGAGAAAACAAATGAGTCTGAGCAACTCCCTCGGGTTGCTGGGCCGCAAGGTGGGGATGATGCGTCTCTTCACCGATGACGGGGACGCAGTTCCTGTCACGGTGGTGGATGTGTCCAACAACCGTGTGACCCAGATCAAGTCCCAAGAGACCGATGGCTACGTCGCCCTGCAGGTGACGTTCGGTTCGCGCAAAGCATCGCGCGTGACCAAGCCCCAAGCCGGCCACCTTGCCAAGGCAGGTGTCGAAGCTGGTGAAATCATCCAGGAATTCCGCGTCACCGCCGATACCGCAGGTCAGCACAAGGCTGGCGGCGTGATCGCGGCAAGCAGCGTGTTCTCCGTGGGCCAGAAGGTGGACGTGCAAGGCACGACCATCGGCAAGGGCTACGCCGGCACGATCAAGCGTCACAACATGAGCTCGCAGCGCGCGTCGCACGGTAACAGCCGTTCGCACAACGTGCCCGGCTCGATCGGCATGGCACAAGACCCCGGTCGCGTGTTCCCCGGCAAGCGCATGACGGGCCACCTCGGCGACGTCACCCGCACGACGCAAAACCTCGACGTGTTCCGCATCGACGAAGCACGTCAGCTGCTGCTCATCAAGGGCGCGATCCCGGGTTCGAAGGGTGGCTTCGTCACCGTGCGTCCCGCCATCAAGGCCAAGCCGCAAGCGGCTGAAGGAGCGAAGTAATGCAACTCGAACTCCTGAACGAACAAGGCCAGGCCGCGTCGAAGTACGACGCCCCCGAGACCGTGTTCGGCCGTGACTACAACGAAGACCTGGTCCACCAGATCGTCGTTGCATTCCAGGCCAACGCCCGTCAAGGCACGCGCGCCCAGAAGGACCGCGAACAGGTCAAGCACTCGACCAAGAAGCCTTTCAAGCAAAAGGGAACGGGCCGCGCCCGCGCCGGTATGACGTCCTCGCCCCTGTGGCGCGGAGGCGGCCGGATCTTCCCGAACATGCCTGACGAAAACTTCTCGCAGAAGATCAACAAGAAGATGTATCGCGCCGGCATGGCCTCCATCTTCTCGCAGCTCGCGCGCGAAGGCCGTCTGGCCGTGGTCGATTCGCTGACCGTGGATTCGCCCAAGACGAAGCCGCTGGCAGCCCGTTTCAAGGCAATGAATCTCGAGTCCGTGCTCGTGATCGCCGAAGAAGTCGACGAAAACCTGTACCTTGCCTCGCGCAATCTGGTCAACATCCTCGTGGTCGAACCCCGTTACGCCGATCCGGTGTCGCTGGTTCACTACAAGAAGGTGCTGGTCACCAAGGGTGCCGTCGACAAGCTCAAGGAGATGTTCGCATGAGCCGCGTGAACCCCACCCCTGCACAACGTAAGTTCGACGAAGGCCGTCTCATGAACGTGCTGGTCGCACCGATCGTGTCCGAAAAGGCCACGATGGTCGGCGAGAAGTCGAACGCTGTCACTTTCAAGGTGCTGCAAGACGCCACCAAGCCCGAGATCAAGGCCGCTGTTGAACTGATGTTCAAGGTCGAAGTCCAGGGTGTGTCGGTGCTCAACACCAAGGGCAAGACCAAGCGCTTTGGCAAGTCCATTGGCCGCCGCGACAACGTGCGCAAGGCTTATGTGACGCTGAAGGCCGGTCAAGAGCTCAACCTCGTCGGGGAAGGCGCTTAATCATGGCCGTCATCAAGATGAAACCCACTTCGCCGGGCCAACGCGGCGCGGTGAAGATTTCGCGTGACCACCTGCACAAGGGTGCGCCTCACGCAGCCCTGCTGGAACCCCAGTTCCAGAAGGCCGGCCGTAACAACAACGGTCACATCACGATCCGCCATCGTGGCGGTGGTGCCAAGCACCACTACCGCATTGTCGACTTCGTGCGCAACAAGGACGGCATCCCGGCCAAGGTCGAACGCATCGAGTACGACCCGAACCGCACCGCCCACATCGCTCTGGTCTGCTACGCCGACGGCGAGCGCCGCTACATCATCGCCCCGCGCGGTCTGGAAGCTGGTGCAACCCTGATGTCGGGCGCCGAAGCCCCGATCCGCGCCGGCAACACCCTGCCGATCCGCAACATCCCCGTGGGTTCGACGATCCACTGCATCGAACTGCAACCCGGCAAGGGCGCGCAGATCGCACGTTCGGCCGGTACCTCGGCCACGCTGCTGGCCCGTGAAGGCGTCTACGCCCAGGTCCGCATGCGTTCGGGCGAAGTCCGCCGCATTCACATCGAATGCCGCGCGACCATCGGTGAAGTGGCCAACGAAGAACACAGCCTGCGCCAGCTCGGCAAGGCCGGTGTGAAGCGTCACATGGGTATCCGCCCGACCGTTCGCGGCGTGGTGATGAACCCGGTCGACCACCCGCACGGTGGTGGCGAAGGCAAGACTGGCGAAGGCCGCCATCCTGTCGACCCGTGGGGCAATCTGACCAAGGGCTATCGCACCCGTAACAACAAGCGCACGCAGGTCTTCATCGTGTCGCGTCGCAAGAAGTAAGGGATAGCCAATGACTCGCTCTCTCAAAAAGGGTCCTTTCGTCGACCACCACCTCGTGGCCAAGGCCGACAAGGCCGTGACGAACAAGGACAAGAAGCCGATCAAGACCTGGTCGCGCCGCTCGATGGTTCTGCCCGAGTTCATCGGTCTGACCATCGCTGTGCACAACGGCAAGCAACACGTGCCCGTGTACATCACCGACCAGATGGTCGGCCACAAGCTCGGCGAATTTGCGCTCACGCGCACGTTCAAGGGGCACCCCGCGGACAAAAAAGTCCAGAAGAAGTAAGGAACGACCATGTCTGAAACACGTGCAGTCCTCCGCGGTGTCCGCCTGTCGGTCGACAAGGGCCGTCTGGTCGCGGACCTGATCCGCGGCAAGAAGGTCGATCAAGCGCTCAACGTTCTGCAATTCACGCAGAAGAAGGCCGCTGTGATCATCAAGAAGGTGCTCGAGTCGGCGATTGCCAACGCCGAGCACAACGACGGTGCCGACATCGACGAGCTGAAGGTCAAGACCATCTACGTCGAGCAAGGTGCAACGCTCAAGCGCTTCACGGCGCGCGCCAAGGGTCGCGGCAATCGCATCAGCAAGCCCACGTGCCATGTGTACGTGACGGTTGGCAACTAAGAAGGCCTGGAAGAAATATGGGACAGAAAATCCACCCAACCGGGTTCCGCCTTGCGGTCACCCGTAACTGGTCCAGCCGTTGGTACGCAAGCGACCGCGATTTCGCGGGCATGCTGGCCGAAGACATCAAGGTTCGCGAATACCTGAAGAAGAAGCTGAAGAACGCTTCGGTGTCGCGCGTCATGATCGAGCGTCCCGCCAAGAACGCACGCATCACGATCTACTCGGCTCGTCCGGGCGTCGTGATCGGCAAGAAGGGCGAAGACATCGAGAACCTCAAGCGCGAACTGGGCAAGCAGCTCGGCGTGCCGGTTGCGGTCAACATCGAAGAAGTGCGCAAGCCCGAAATCGATGCGCAGCTGATCGCCGACAGCATCACGCAGCAGCTCGAAAAGCGGATCATGTTCCGCCGCGCCATGAAGCGCGCCATGCAGAACGCCATGCGTCTGGGTGCCCTGGGCATCAAGATCATGTCGGCTGGCCGCCTGAACGGCATCGAAATCGCACGTACCGAGTGGTACCGCGAAGGCCGCGTGCCGCTTCACACCCTGCGCGCCGACATCGACTACGGCACCTCGGAAGCCAAGACCACCTACGGCGTCATCGGCGTCAAGGTCTGGGTCTACAAGGGCGACACGCTGGGTCGTAACGACCTGCCGGCCGTCGAAACGCCGCGTCCGGACGAAGAGCGCCGCCCGCGTGGTCCCCGCCGTGATGGTCGCCCTGGCGACCGTCCGGGTGGCGACCGTCGTGGTCCCGGCCCCCGTGCCGGTGCCCGTGGTCCGATCGGTGGCAACACCGCTCCGGCCGATGGCAGCGACAAGCCCGCAGAAGCAACCGGCGGTGCCGGTGCAGACTCGAAACCCGCCGTTAAGCGCGTCCGCAAAGCCGCGCCCGCTGCAGCAGCGGACGGTGCCAAGACCGAGTAATCGGTCGCTCCCGGGCACGCAAGTGCCTGGGGCCCTCACGGAGTAACAAAACATGCTGCAACCTGCACGCAGAAAGTTCCGCAAGGAACAAAAGGGCCGCAACACCGGCATCGCAACCACGGGTAACTCGGTTGCGTTCGGTGACTTCGGTCTCAAATGCACCGACCGCGGTCGCCTCACGGCGCGCCAGATCGAAGCCGCTCGTCGCGCGATTTCGCGTCACGTGAAGCGCGGTGGCCGTATCTGGATCCGCGTGTTCCCGGACAAGCCGATCTCTACCAAGCCCGCTGAAGTGCGGATGGGTAACGGTAAGGGCAACCCCGAGTACTACGTCGCTGAAATCCAGCCTGGCAAGATCGTGTTCGAGATCGTCGGCGTGCCCGAAGAACTCGCCCGCGAAGCGTTCCGCCTGGCCGCCGCCAAGCTTCCGCTGCGCACGACGTTCGTCGCTCGCCAGCTCGGCGCCTGAGAGGAGAACATCCATGGCAACACGTAAGAAGAAAGAAACCGCGGCTTCGGCCAAGGTGACGAAGGCCGCAACCCTGCGCACGAAGGACGTCGCAGGCCTGCAAGCCGAAATCAAGGATCTGCAGAAGGCCCACTTCGGCCTGCGCATGCAGAAGGCCACGCAACAGCTGTCGAACACCACGACGCTGCGCGTGACGCGTCGCGACATCGCTCGCGCCAAGACCATTCTTGCTCAGAAAGAGCAAGAGACCCAAGCCGCCAAGTAAGGAGTGAACATGACGGAAGCTAAAAAATCCCTCAAGCGCACCTTGATCGGCAAGGTGGTCAGCGACAAGCGTGCCAAGACCGTGACCGTGCTGGTCGAGCGCCGTGTGAAGCACGAGCTCTACGGCAAGATCGTGGCCAAGACGAGCAAGTACCACGCCCATGACGAAAAGGGCGAGTACCACCTCGGCGACACCATCGAGATCACGGAAAGCCGTCCGATCTCGAAGACCAAGAACTGGGTCGTGACCCGTCTGGTCGAGAAGGCCGTCCTGGTCTGATCAGGCACTCGGTCGCCCTCGAGGCAACCCATCCGGAAACGGCCCACAATGTGGGCCGTTTTTCTTTTTCAGGAGCAATTCACATGATCAAAGTCGGCGACACCCTTCCTTCGGCCACCCTGCAGGAATATTCCGAAGTGGAGGGCGAGGGCTGCAGCATCGGCCCGAACCCGGTCGACGTGACCAAGGCCACGGCGGGCAAGACCATCGCGCTGTTCGCACTGCCGGGCGCCTTCACGCCCACCTGCTCGGCCAAGCATGTGCCGGGCTACGTGCAGCACTTCGACGACTTCAAGGCCGCCGGCGTGGACGAGATCTGGTGCGTGAGCGTGAACGACGCGTTCGTGATGGGCGCCTGGGCGCGTGACCAGAAGACTGGCGCCAAGGTGCGCATGCTGGCCGACGGCAGCGCGGACTTCGCGAAGGCCACAGGCCTCACGCTTGACCTGACCGGCCGCGGCATGGGCCTGCGCAGCAACCGCTACTCGATGCTCGTGAAGGACGGCAAGGTCGCGACGCTGAACGTCGAAGGCCCGGGCAAGTTCGAAGTGAGCGACGCCGACACGCTGCTGGCGCAAGCCCGCGGCTGAGTCCGGCTTACAGCTCTACCTTGAGGTAGTGAGCCCCGGCGACGGGGTTGTGATAGTAGGGCGGCACCTCCGCGAAGCCCAGGTCTTCGTAGAGGGCGCGCGCTGACTCCATGTCGTCGAGGGTGTCGAGCAGCACGCAGGCATAGCCTGCGCTGCGGGCCGCATCGAGGATGGCCTCGGCCAGTTGCCGGCCGAGCCCGAGCCCCCGGAATCCGGGGCGCACATACAGCCGTTTCATTTCCGCCGCGTTCGCGTAGTCCGTGCTGTCGATCGGGCGCAGCGCGCAGCAGCCCGCCACGTGGGCGAGCGTGCCGTCGGCGCGCTTCAGCGTGGGCGCGGCGCGGCCGGCGTCTTCGTTCACATGGGCGGGATCGACCAGCGCCAGCAGCAAGGTGCCGCGCGGCTCGGCGTACTCGCCGGGCAGTCCGGCCAGTTCGCCGTCGAAGTCCTGGAAGTCGAGGTCGATGGCCAGCGAACCCGCGTAGTCGCGGAAGATCGCGCGCACGGCGTCGACCTCATGTGGTTCGTCGGGCGTGAGCAGCACCACGGCCGGCGTGTCCGACAGCGGCAGCGGGCGGGAGACGGAAAAGCCGCTCATACGCGCAACGACGCCACCCAGAACGCCACGCCCGCGCACAGCGCGAACAGCACCAGCGCCAGCGTGCGCGACACCGCATCGTCGCGGCTCGGGGCCACGCCGTTGCCATTGCCGTTCCCGTTGGCGGCCGCACCGGCGACCACCAGCTTGTCGCCCGACAGCATCGGCCCGACCAGCCGGTGCCGCTTGACCAGCACGTAGAACAGCACCGCCAGCACATGCAGGCTCACCAGGGCGATCACGATCCACTTGCCCTGCGCCTTGTGCCAGCCCGTCGCCAGGCTCACCATCGCGCCCGACACGAAGCGGGTCAGCGGCCCGGAGGCGGAAATCTCGTCGTCGGCCATCAGCCCGGTGGCGACCTGCAGGATCAACAGCGCCAGCACCGCGAACACCGACAGCGCGCCCAGCGGCGTGTGGCCGATCAGGTGGTCGGGGTGCGATTTGCCGCGCAGGTAGGCGATGACCGAGCCCGGCGCATAGATGAAGGCCGCGAAGCGCGACCAGCGCCCGCCCACGACCCCCCAGATCAGCCGGAACAGCAGCAGCGCCAGCACCGTGTAGCCGAGGCGGAAATGCCATTCCATGATGCCGTTCAGGCCCGTCACGATCAGGCCGATCACGGCAAAGGCGAGCGCCCAGTGAAAGAGGCGGGTCGGCAGGTCCCAGACGCGTGTGCGGGCCACCGAGAGGGTGTCGGTCATCGAAAAAGGCGCCGGGGCGCGAGGCTGCGGAAGGCGCAGATTAGCAAAGTCCGGCCCGGTCGTTCCACCGGGTTGTTGCTATGCGCCCGACACGGGCAGCCCCTACACTGCCTGCAGCACCGCGTTCGACGGTGCCCAAAACCCCCACACAAGGACCCACGATGACCCGTTTTGCTTCGTTCGCCCTTGCAGCCGCCTGCGCTGCGATGTCCCTGCCCGCCGCGGCACAGTTCGCCAAGCCCGAAGATGCCATCAAGTACCGCCAGAGCGCGCTGTTCGTGATGGGCCAGCACTTCAGCCGCCTCGGCGCCATGGCCAACGGCCGCGTGCCCTACGACGCTGCCGCCGCTGCCGCCAACGCCGAGATCGTCGCCGACATGGCCAAGCTGCCCTGGGCCGGCTTCGGCGCTGGCACCGAGGGCGGCAAGGCCAAGCCCGAGCTCTGGAAGGAAGCCGCGAAATTCAAGGAGCACCAGGACAAGGTGATCGCCGAGACCGGCAAGCTGGTGGTTGCCGCCAAGGCCGGCAATATCGACGCCCTCAAGGCCCAGTTCGGCCCGACCGGCGCCAGCTGCAAGGCTTGCCACGACAGCTTCCGCAACCAGTAAGCCGCGGGCTTTCGCAATGAAAAAGGCGCTCCGCAAGGAGCGCCTTTTTCATTCCAGGGATACCGCGGAACCGGCTTTGCCGGGCCGCTGGTATCGCCCCCGGCAGGGGGAAGGCGAAGCGACACGAAGTGCGCGCAGCCTGGGGGCGAGTCAAGCTTCCGCCAGGAGCTTTTCGATCAGCTTGTGCAGCTCGGCGAAGTCGGGCTCGCCCACGTAGCGCTTCACGATCTCGCCCTTCTTGTTGACGATGAAGGTGGTCGGCGTGAGCTTCACGTCACCCCAGGCCTGCGCCACGCTGCCGGTGTTGTCGATCGCCACCTTGAACGGCAGCTTGCGGGTTTCGGCGAAGTTGACGACGTAGCTCGGCGGGTCGTAGCTCATGGCCACCGCCAGCGTGTCGTAGCCCTTGGCCTTGTACTTGTCGTAGGTCGAGATCACCTTGGGCATCTCGGCCACGCAGGTCACGCAACTCGTGGCCCAGAAGTTGACCAGCGTGACCTTGCCCTTCAGGTCGGCCGTGCTCTTGGTGGTGCCGTCGAGCAGCACGAAGGTCGAGGCCGGGGCGGCCGTGCTGCCCGAACCGAAGTACACGCCCACACCGGCGGCCAGGGCGATCACGACGGCGGCGGCAGCGATGTATTTTTTCATGGGCACCTGAAGGAGAGAGGCGGCGCGATTTTAGTTCCGCGTGCCGGAACGCGTCGGCGCACGCGCTTCATTCCCCGAAGGCCGCTCGATAATCGTCCTCCGATGCCCTCGCTTCCTTCCCCCTCCTGGCCCGTGCTGGCCCTGGCCGCCGTGCTGGGCGCCTGCAGCCCCACCTTCAACTGGCGCGAAGTGCCGATCGCCGACGCCGGCCTGGTCGCGCTGCTGCCCTGCAAGGCCGACCGCGCCCAGCGCGCGGTGCCGCTGGGTGCCGAGTCGGTGCAGGTCGACATGACCGGCTGCGAAGCCGGCGGTGCGACCTTCGCCGTGGCCCATGCCGCCGCCACCAGCCCGGCGCAGGCCGAGGCCTGGCTCACGGCCTGGCGCACGGCCACGCACGGCCAGCTGGGCGTCGCGCAGGTGATCCAGGGGCCGGCCACCTTGCCGCGCGCCACGGCCGTTCCCGCACCGTGGCGGCTCGACGGGCAATCGGCGCAACAGGGCGTGGCGCCGGTCCAGGTGCTCTGGTTCGCGCAGTCGCAGAAAGACGGCAGCGTGTCGCTCTACCAAGCCACCGTGCTCGGCCGCCCGTCCTCGCCCGAGGCGACCAAGACCTTCTTCGAGGGCCTGCGCCTGCCATGAGCAGGGGCCGGCCGACAGGCCGCGATGCGTGGGGCAGCTATCGTTTTCATAGCTGTTGCCGCCGCGCGAATCGACCCCCCGGTCACGCGCCCGCCATGGCCGCTTTCCCCGGTTGCCGCGTTGTGTCCTCGATGTCTCTACTTCCTTTGGGCGCCCCCGCATAATCGACGCGTCGTCCTCCGAGCCGCATGAACAGCATCCTCATCATTGCCCACTCTCCGTTCGCACAGGCGCTGCGGCAGTGCGCGCTGCATGTGTTCCCCGACTGCGAACAGGCCGTCGTGGCCCTCGACGTGCTGCCCAACGTGTCGCCCGAGGAAACGCTGGCCGCCGCGCGCATCACGCTCGCGCAGCAGTTGCATGCCCCGCGCTCGCAGGTGCTGGTGCTGGCCGACGTGTTCGGCGCCACGCCCTGCAACGTGGCGCAGAAGCTGGTGGACGGCGTGCGCTCGCGGCTCGTGGCCGGTGTCAACCTGCCGATGCTGCTGCGCGCCGTCACCTACCGCCACGAACCGCTCGACACCCTGGTGCAGCGGGCCCTCGCGGGCGGCACCGCCGGCGTGATGCAGGTGGCGGTGGCGGCTCCCCAGAACCAGGCGAAAAGAAAGCACAGTGATCAAGAAATCCGTGACCATCAGCAATAAGCTGGGCCTGCACGCACGCGCGTCGGCCAAGCTGACCAAGCTCGCCGGCAGCTTCCCCTGCGAGGTGTGGCTGTCGCGCGGCGACCGCCGCATCAACGCCAAGAGCATCATGGGCGTCATGATGCTGGCCGCCGGCCTCGGCGTGACCGTCGAGCTCGAGACCAACGGCCCGCAGGAAGACGAAGCCATGAACGCCATCGTCCAGCTCATGGACGACAAGTTCGGCGAAGGCGAATAAGGACCCGCGCATGACTTTCGCAGTCCACGGTCTCCCGGTCGCCCGTGGCATTGCCATCGGCCGCGCGGTGCTGGTCGTGTCCAGCCGCATCGACGTGGCGCACTACTTCATCAAGCCCGAAGAGATCGAGACCGAGATCGACCGCGTGCGCACCGCGCGCAACGCGGTGGCCGACGAGCTCACCAAGCTGCAGGCCAGCGTGGCGCAGATGGGCCCGAACGACGCGCCGCACGAGCTTGCGGCGCTGCTCGAGGTGCACCAGATGCTGCTGCAGGACGACGTGCTCAGCGGCGGCGTGAAGCACTGGATCAGCGAGCGGCTGTACAACGCCGAATGGGCGCTGACCACGCAGCTCGAAATCATCGCGCGCCAGTTCGACGAGATGGAGGACCCGTACCTGCGCGAGCGCAAGGCCGACCTCGAACAGGTGGTCGAGCGCATGCTGCATCGCATGAAGGGCACGGCCGCCGTGCTCGCGCCGAGCCCGCCGCGGCGCAAGCGCGCCGCCGCCGCGCACGACGACGAGGACGACGACCCCACCGCGGGCGACGGCTTCGACGTGCCGCTGGTGCTCATTGCGCACGACCTCTCGCCGGCCGACATGCTGCAGTTCAAGAAGAGCGTGTTCGCGGGCTTCGTGACCGACGTGGGCGGGCGCACCTCGCACACCGCCATCGTCGCGCGCAGCATGGACATCCCGGCCATCGTCGGCGCGCGCTCCGCGAGCCAGCTGGTGCGCCAGGACGACTGGGTCATCATCGACGGCGAGGCCGGCGTGATGATCGTCGACCCGTCGCCGATCATCCTGGCCGAGTACGGCTTCAAGCAGCGCCAGGGCGACCTCGAGCGCGGGCGGCTTGCGCGGCTGCGCCACAAGCCCGCCGTCACGCTCGACGGCCAGCGCGTCGACCTGCTGGCCAACATCGAGATGCCCGAGGACACGGCCGGCGCCGTCAAGGCCGGCGCCGTGGGCGTGGGCCTCTTTCGCAGCGAATTTCTCTTCATGGGCCGCGAGAACTCGGCGCGCCAGACGCGCCTGCCCGACGAGGAAGAGCAGTACCAGGCCTACAAGCGTGCGGTCGAGGGCATGCAGGGCATGCCCGTCACCATCCGCACCATCGACGTGGGCGCCGACAAGCCACTGGACGGCAAATCGGGCAGCAAACAGGAGCACCTGAACCCCGCGCTCGGCCTGCGTGCCATCCGCTGGAGTCTGGCCGATCCGGCGATGTTCCTCACGCAGCTGCGCGCCATCCTGCGTGCGGCGGCGCACGGCGAGATCCACCTGCTCATTCCGATGCTCGCGCACGCCAGCGAGATCCGCCAGACGCTGTCGCTCATCGACTTCGCGCGCGCCGAGCTCGACAACCGCGGCGCGGTGTACGGCCCGGTCAAGCTCGGCGCCATGATCGAGATCCCAGCCGCCGCGCTCACGCTCAAGACCTTCCTGAAGCACTTCGACTTCCTGTCGATCGGCACCAACGACCTGATCCAGTACACGCTGGCCATCGACCGCGCCGACGAGGCCGTTGCCCACCTCTACGACCCCGCACACCCCGCAGTGCTCAAGCTCGTGGCCGACACCATCACCGAGTGCCGCCGCCAGGGCAAGGGCGTGTCGGTGTGCGGCGAGATGGCGGGCGACGTCGCCTTCACGCGCCTGCTGTTGGGCCTGGGCCTGCGCAGCTTCTCCATGCACCCCTCGCGCATCCTCGCCGTGAAGCAGGAAGTGCTGCGCGCCGACACCGGCAAGCTCGAGCCCTGGGCGCAGGGCGTGCTCGACGCGGACGATCCCGCCGCAGCACTCGCGGGCTGAGCCCGCGCTTTCGCATACCTTTGTCTTCGTGATGCACCGTGAAAACGGTGGGTTGCGGGCCGGACGAAACAAACCGAAATATGGCGATACGGCGGTGAAAGGACTCGCCGCGCCTTGACGCGCACCATCAGGTCTCCTCTTCCAACCCCTGAAAGAAAGGCCTGCATCATGATCGTCAAGTCGTCCTTCTCCCTCGCCCAGCTCATCGCTGTCGGTTCCTTCGCCATGCTCGCCGCCGCCGGCGCCAAGGCTGAAAGCTACGAGGGCGTCCACGCGCCCGTGTCGGCCATGAGCCGCGCCGATGTCAACGCCGAAGCCGTGCGTGCCGCCGCCGCCCCCGACCAGAACGTCGTGCGCGGTTCGCGTGGCCCCGAGACCGTGGCCGTGTCGACCGACCGCGCCCGCGTCATCGCCGAAGCCGTGCGCACCGCCGCCGCCCCCGACCAGAACGTGACCTCCGGCTCGCGCGTGAACAGCAAGGTCATCTCGACGATGCAGAACCCCGTCGATGCGCGTGCCGCCGCCGCACGCGACAGCGGCAACCGTCTCTGAGCCGACGATGCGGCGCCCCGGGCGGCGCCGCCGTCGCTTCGTCCATCACTCAAGCAGCCCCGCGCAGGGGCGCATGAAGGAGCACCCCCATGAAGCACTGGATCAAACGCACCCTGTTCGGATTCGCCGGCCTGGCCGTCGTCGCCGGCAGCATCGCCGGCTGTGCCGGCCATCGCCACGGCTGGGGCGGCGACAGCGCCGAGTTCCGCGCCAAGATGGTCGAGCGCGTCGGCAGCAAGCTCGAGCTCGACGCCGCGCAGAAGCAGAAGCTCACCGTGCTGGCCGAGAAGCTGCAGGCGCAGCGCCAGGCGATGCGCGGTGCGGGCGGCGCGGGCGATCCGCGCTCGCAGTTCAAGGCCCTGTTCGCGGGCAACACGCTCGACCAGGCCGGCGCCGCACGCCTGATCGAAGAGAAGACCGCCGTGGTGCGCACCGGCAGCCCCGAGGTCATCGCCGCCGCGGCCGATTTCTTCGACCACCTGAATCCGGCGCAACAGCAGAAGGTGCGCGACTTCATGGAGCGCGGCGGCCGCCGCTGGTCCCGCCATGGCTGAAATGGGCTCGCCCCCGGGCTGGGGGCGCTTCGTGTCGCTGCATCGACCCGCTCTGCGGGCGCCGCAGCACCACGTCGCCTCCGTGGTGTCCCGCGAACCCGAAGCCCCGGCCATGGACGGCGTGCGCACCGTGCTGCGCTTCGAAGGCGCGGTGGTGCTCGCGGTGGCGCTGGTCGGCTATGCCCAGTTCGGCATGGGCTGGGGCGTGTTCGCGCTCTGGCTGTTCGCGCCCGACCTTTCGCTGCTCGGCTACCTCGCGGGGCCGCGTGTCGGCGCGGCGCTGTACAACGCCGCGCATGCGCTGATCGGGCCCGTGCTGCTGCTGGCGCTGGGCGTGTTCGCGGCGCAGCCGTGGGCGGTGGCCGGCGGCCTGATCTGGCTGGCTCGCGTCGGGCTCGACCATGCACTGGGCTTCGGCCTCAAGTACGCGACGGGTTTTGCGTCCACCCACCTCGGCCGCATCGGCCGCGCCGATCCGTGGTGAGTGCCGTGGCCCGTTCGCGTCCCTCGATGCGCCCCGCGCTCGCGCGCACCGTGATGCTGGGCGAGGCGTTCACGCTCGCCGCCGCGTCGGCGGTGCACGGTGGCTGGCTCGTGGCCGGGCACGCGCATTCGCAGGCCCGCACCGCCGAGGCCGTGATCGCCACCGTGCTGGTGTTCGCGGCGCTCGAAACCTGGCGCCGCCCCGCGCATGCCCGCGCCGCGGCGATCGCCGGACAGGGCTTTGCCCTGCTGGGCACGCTGGTCGGCCTTGGCACCATCGTCGCGGGCATCGGCCCGCGCACGGTGCCCGACGTGGTCTACCACGTGCTTTTGCTCGCCGGCCTCACCGCCGGCCTGGTCTGGACGGTGCGATGCCGGCCGGATTGATTGCAAGCCTTGCCATTCGCGCTCTCTTTGCCAGGAGGCACAATCCCGCCATGCCGCGCATCCTGCTGATCGACGACGACGAACACCTCGCCGCGCCGCTGACCACCTACTTCGCACGCTTCGGCTGCACGCTCGACAGCGCCAAGCGCCCGAGCGAGGGCATCGCCAAGCTGCGCGCGGGGCACTACGACGCGGCCATCCTCGACGTCATGCTGCCCGAGATGGACGGCTTCGAGCTGTGCCGCGAGATCCGCAAGGAAAGCGACATCCCCATCGTGATGCTCACCGCGCGCGGCGAGGTGATGGACCGCGTGGTCGGCCTCGAACTCGGCGCCGACGACTACGTGCCCAAGCCCTTCGAGCCGCGCGAACTGGTGGCGCGCGTGCAGACCATCCTGCGCCGCCAGCGCAGCGCGCCGGCGGCCGCCGCCGCCAACGCCCAACTGCGCGTGTTCGACGGCCTCTCGATCGACCTCGACCGGCGCCAGGTGCTGCGCCACGGCGAGCGCGTGGAGCTCACCGGCACCGAGTTCGACCTGCTCGCGCTGCTGGCCGGCGAGCCGGGCAAGGTGTTCAGCCGCGACGACATCCTCAACCGGCTGCGCGGCCACGAGGCCGAGCTCTTCACGCGCGCGGTCGACATCGTGGTGAGCCGGCTGCGCAAGAAGCTCGAGCCGCTCGACTGCATCAAGACGCTGCGCAACGCCGGCTATGCGCTGGCCGTGGCGCCGGGCGAGCCTTCTTCATGAGATTTCCCCGCAGGCGCGCAGGCGCCGTGCCCGCCGACAACGAAGGCCTGTGCCCCGGCAAGGAGCGCCGCCGGCACTGGCATGCGCGCATGCACGCGCACATGCAGCAGCGCTGGCGCAGCTCGGTGCGCGTGCGCATCGTGATGATGTTCGTGGTGCTCGCGCTCGTGATGGCGGCGGTGTTCGTGGGCGGCATGAAGCGGTCGTTCTCCAGCACCTGGGCCGAGGCCGCGCAGCCGATGCTGATGGACTACGCCGACCGCCTCGTTGCCGAACTCGGCACGCCGCCCGACACGGTGCGCGCGCAGGCGCTGGTCGACCGGCTGCCGATCACCATCCGCATCACCGGGCCCACCGTGAACTGGGAGTCGAACCCCGGCAACGACATGCACGCGCACGGCGGCTGGTTCTACGACCGCGACCGCGAGGAGTCGATGTTCTCCACCGAGCGCTGGTTCGTGCGCCCCACGGCCGACGGGCACAAGGTCATCTTCGGCTGGGCGCCCCGGCTGTGGCAGCTCGCGCCGCGCGCGGCGGGCTGGACCACGCTGTGCGTGCTGCTGCTGCTCGTGGTGGTGGCCTACGCACTGGTGAGCCGGCTGCTGCGTCCGCTCATCGACATCCGCGAGGGCGCGCAGCGCTTCGGCCGCGGCGAGTTCGCGCAGCCCATTCCGATCCGCCGCAACGACGACCTGGGCGACCTCGCGCAGCGCGTCAACACCATGGCCAGCGACATCCAGGCCATGCTCGACGCCAAGCGCGGCCTGCTGCTGGCGCTGAGCCACGAGCTGCGCTCGCCGCTCACGCGGGCCCGGCTCAACGCCGAGCTGCTGCCCGCCACGCCCGAAGGCGAGGCCGAGCGCGAGGCGCTGCTGCGCGACCTCAACGAGATGCGCGACCTGATCAGCGACCTGCTCGAAAGCGAGCGCCTGGCCAGCCCGCATGCCGCGCTGCAGCGCGAGCCGGTCGACCTCGCCGCGCTGGTGCGCGAGATCGTGGCCGAGATGCCCGGCACGCAAGCGGTGCAGCTCGACCTCGCGGACGGCCTGGCGCCGCAGCCCGTCGACCGCATGCGCGTGCGCCTGATGGTGCGCAACCTGCTGGACAACGCGCTGCGCTACAGCGCCGGCGCACCGCAGCCACCGACCGTGAGCTTGCGCGCGCCGGCCGACGGCGGTGCCGAGCTGGAGGTGCGCGACTTCGGTCCCGGCGTGGACGACGCGCAGCTCGAACGCCTGACCGAGCCCTTCTATCGCACCGACGGCGCGCGGGCGCGCGCCACCGGCGGGGTCGGCCTCGGCATGTACCTGTGCCGGCTCATCGCTGAAGCCCACGGTGGTCGGCTCACGGTGCGCAACGCACACCCGGGCCTGCAGATCAGCGTGCGGTTCGGCTGAGGCGCGTGGGGGCGGCCGCTTCGTCGGCGGACCAACCCCCGCCGAGCGCGTGGTACAGCGCCACGCTGGCTTGCAAGCGCGCCTGCAGCAACTGCGCGCGCGCATCCTGCGCGGCGAACAGCGTGCGCTGCGCATCGAGCAGCGTGAGCAGCGTCTCGGCGCCCGCGCGGTAGCGCGATTCGGCGAGCGTGCGCGCGCGCTCGGCCTGTGCCAGTTCCTCGTCCTGCGCGGCGCGCTGCGTGTCGAGCGCGGCCACGGCGTCGAGCGCGGTCAGCGCGTCGGTGAAGGCGGCCACGGTGGCGGCGCGGTAGGTCGCGAGCAGCTCTTCGCGCCGTGCGGCCGACAGGTCGCGCGCCGCGGCGCGCCGGCCGCCGTCGAAGACCGGTGCCGCGAGCGCCGCCGCCAGGCTGTACACCGAGTGGTCGAACAGCGTGCCGAAGCGCGGGCCCGCGGCCGAGAGGCCGGCGCTCAGCGTGAGCGTGGGGAACATCGCCGCGCGCGCCGCCGCCACGTCCGCATCGGCCGCAGCCAGTGCGGCCTCGGCGCGTGCGATGTCGGGCCGACGCGCGAGCAGGTCAGCCGGCAGGCCGGCGTCCACCGCGGGCAGCGCGAGCTGCTGCAGGCTGGTGGCCGTGATCCGCACCTCGCTGCCGGCCTGGCCGAGCCAGCGCGCCATGCGGATGTCGGCCGCGCGCGACTGCTGGTGCAGCGTGGCGGCCGTGCGCCGCTGCGACGCGACGATGCCGCGCTGCTGCGCAAGCTCGAGCGGCGAGGCCGCGCCCGCGCGCGCACGGGCCTCGACCAGCTGCAGCAGCCGTTCGGCATCGTCCAGGCTGCGGCGCGCGATGGCCGTGCGCTCGCGCAGGCCCAGCGCTTCGAGCCAGGCCGCGCCCGCGCCTGCGCGCAGTGCGAGCCGCACCGCGTCGCGGTCGAAGGCACTGGCCTGTCGCGAGGCGCCGGCGCTGTCGCGCTGCGCGCGCAGGCGGCCCCACAGGTCGACCTCGTAGCGCGCATCGAGCCCGAGCGCGCGCCGGTTGCCGCTCACGCTCGCATTGCCGCCGAGCCGGCCTTGGCGCTGGACATCGGCGGTGGCCGACAGCTCGGGCCAGGCCGAGGCGCCAGTGATGCGCTCCTGCGCCTCGGCCTGGCGCAGGCGCGCTTCGGCGGCATCGCCGTCGGGGTTGCCGGCATCGACCGCGGCGACGAAGGCCGGCAGCTCGGTGCTGCCGAAGCCGCCCCACCACGGGTCTGCGACGGGTGGTGTGCGCGCAGGCGCATCGGCCGATGGCGTAGCGCAGCCCGCGAGCAGCAACAGCGTCGCCAGGGCCAGCGCGGCGGGAGAGAAGAAAAGGCGCGTCATGGCAGTCGTCATTCGGAAGACAGGGCCGCGACCGGATCGAGCGCGGCGGCCTTGCGGGCCGGCATGAAGCCGAACACCAGGCCGGTGAGCACGGCACAGCCGAAGGCGCCCGCGATGGCCGTGAGGGAAAAGATTGCCGGCACGTTCCACACGATGAGCGCGGCGCCCACGAGCAGCCCGCCCACTACGCCCGCGACGCCACCGGTCACGGTGACCAGCACCGCCTCGACGAGGAACTGCCGCAGGATGTCGCGCTGGCGCGCGCCGGTGGCCATGCGGATGCCGATCTCGCGCGTGCGTTCGCGCACGGTCATGAGCATCACGTTCATCACGCCGATGCCGCCGACCACCAGCGACACCGCCGCGATCAGCCCGAGCATCACGGTCATGGTGCGCTGGGTCTGCGCGCGCGCCTTGATCGACTCGGTCTGGTTGAACACCTGCACGTCGCGCACATGGCGCTGCGCGGCCAGCACTTCGACGATTTCTGCGGCCGTCTCGGAGGCCTTGTCGACGTCGTGCACGGCCACCGCCACCCAGGTCGGGTGGTTGCTGCCGTACAGCCGCGCGGCGGCGGTGGAGAAGGGCACGATCACGCGCTCGTCCTCGCTGGCCTGGCCGCCGCCCGCGCCCTTGGCGGCGAGCACGCCCAGCACGTCGAAGGGCACGTTGTCCAGCAGGATGCGCTGGCCGACCGGGTCGGTGCCGTCGGCGAACAGCGCGGCCTGCACGCGCTCGCCGATCACCGCGACCTTGGCCAGGCTCTGCTCGTCGCTCTCGTCGAAGAAGATGCCGCGCGCGGTCGGCCACTTCAGCGCCTGCTCGAAGTCGGTGGTGGCGCCGCCGCCCTCGGTGCGGTGGTCCACGTTGCCGCGCCGCGCCACCACGAAGCCCTCGATGTAGGGCATGGCCACGCGCACGTTGGGCAGGCGGCGGATGGTGTCGACGTCGGCCAGCGTGAGCTTGCCGCCGCGCCCGCGCGCGCTGTCGGGAATGGCGGCCACGTACATCTTGTCGGCGCCGAACAGCGAGATCTGCTTCATCACCGCCTCCTGCGAGCCGGTGCCGACCGCGAGCATCACGATGACCGAGGCCACGCCGATCACGATGCCCAGCAGCGTGAGGCCGGTGCGAAAGCGGTGGATCCACATCACGCGCCAGGCCGCGCGCAGCGCCTCGTGCAGCTCGGAGAGCAGGGCGCGCGGCGTGTCGGCGGCGTCGGCCGTGTGCGTGGGCGAAGGCAGCGCAAGCGGCTCTGGCGGCGCTGCGACGGGCGCACGCCCGCTGTCCGACACGATGCAGCCGTCGCGGATCTCGATCACGCGGCGCGCGCGCTGCGCCACCTCGCGGTCGTGCGTGATGAGGATCACGGTGTGGCCGGCGGCGGCCATCTCGTCGAGCAGTGCCATCACCTCTTCGCCGCTGCGCGAGTCGAGCGCGCCGGTGGGCTCGTCGGCCAGCACGATGCGCCCGCCGTTCATGAGCGCGCGCGCGATCGACACGCGCTGCTGCTGGCCGCCCGAGAGCTGGTGCGGCCGGTGGCCCAGCCGCTCGCCCAGGCCCAGGCGCGTGAGCAGCCCGCGTGCGCGCGAGGCGCGCTCGGCGGGCGCCGCGCCGGCGTAGATGGCGGGCATCTCGACGTTCTCCTGCGCCGACTCGGTGGAGATCAGGTGGTAGCCCTGGAACACGAAGCCGAAGGCCTCGCGCCGCAGCCGCGCGAGCGCGTCGGCGTCCATGCCGGCCACGTCCTGGCCGGCGAACAGGTAGCGCCCGCCGGTCGGGCGGTCGAGGCAGCCCAGCAGGTTCATCAGCGTCGACTTGCCCGAGCCCGAACTGCCGACGATGGCGACGAACTCGCCCGCATGCAGCTCGAGCGTGATGCCGCGCAGCACCTCGACGGCCGGCGCGCCGTCGTGGCCGCCGTAGGACTTGCGCAGGTCGTGCAGCGCGATCAGCGGGGGCGCGGCTGCATCGGTGGCACTCACAGCTGGAACTTCCGCGTGCCGCCGCCGGCCGCGCGCTCGCCGGTGATGAGGCGCTCGCCCTCGGCCAGGCCTTCGAGCACCTCGCCCGAGAGCCGGTCGCGCACGCCGATGCGCACCTCGCGCGGCGCGGGCTGGCCGTCGGGGCCGAGCACGCGCGCGGTGAAGCGCCCGGCCTGGCCCTTCACGGCCGTGAGCGCGGGCAGCGGTGCCACCACCACGTTGCGCGCCGAGGCGGCGACGAAGCTCACCTGCGCGGTCATCTGCGGCATGAGCTCGCCGTCGGCGTTGTCGACGTCGAACAGCACGGTGTAGAGCACGACCTTGCTGGCGGCCGGCGCCTGCGGCGCGTCGCCGCCGCTCTTGCCCGCGGCCACGGGCGGCGAGGGCAGCACCTGGCGCACCGTGCCTTCCCAGCGGCGGCGATCGGCGCCGAGCGTGGTGAAGTACACGGCCATGTCGCGCTTCACGCGGCGCACGTCGGCTTCCGAGACCTCGGTCCACACCGTCATGCTCGACAGGTCGGCCACGCGCAGGATGTCGGGCGTCTGGTAGGTGGCGTTGAGCGTCTGGCCCTCGCGCGCCTGCACCGAGACCACGCTGCCGGCCATCGGCGCGTAGATGCGCGTGTAGCCCAGGCGGGCCTCGTCGGCCTTGAGCGTGGCCTGGGTCTGGGCGATCTGGGCTTCGAGGTGCGCGATCTTCGCGGCGGCCGAGGCCAGCGTGGCCTCGGCGGTCTGCACGTCCTCGGCGCGCGTGGCGCCCTCGGCGGCCATCTGCTGCTGGCGCGCGAACTGCTGGCGTGCCAGGCGATGCTGCGCGTGCTGGTCGGCCAATTGCGCGCGCAGGCCCGCGAGCGAGGCGCGGCCGGCGTCCACCGTGGCCTGCTGCACGCTGGGGTCGATCTCCACCATCAGCTGGCCCTTCTTCACCGCGTCGCCGGGCTGCACGTGCAGCCGCAGGATCTGGCCCGACACCTGCGCGCCCACGTCCACGTAGCGGCGTGGCTGCAGCGTGCCGATGGCGGTCACGCTGCTTTCGATGTCGCCACGGCGCAGCACGGCGGTGTCCCAGCCGGGGTCGCGCGGGCTCGCCCAAACGTAGGCCACCGCGGCGGCGGCCAGGGCCAGGGCCGCGAAGGCGGCGATGCGCAGGCGCCGGCCGGCGCGCGAACGGGAAGCGGGCGCCGTCACCGGGCGTCCCTGCAGAAGAAAGCGAGGGTCATGCAGCTAAGACGTGCGAGGCGCCGAAACGGGTAGCCCGCGCGGCGCCTCATGCGGAATGAGACGTTTCGGGGGACAGGACAAACTTTACAAATCTATAATGAGAATAACTCTCAATTGCGTCGCTGCCCGCGATGCCCCTTCACACCATGTCCCATCCGGAAGTCCGGCAGCTGTACGTCGACCACCAGGGCTGGCTGCGCAGCTGGTTGCTGGGCCGCCTGCGCTGCGGCTTCACCGCGGCCGATCTCACGCACGACACCTTTCTCAACCTCATCGAGCTGCCCCAGCAGCCGGTGCTGCGCCAGCCGCGCGCCTTCCTGCAGGTGGTGGCCAGCCGGTTGATGATCAACCGCTTTCGCCGCATGCAGGTCGAGGCCGAGGTGCTGCGCACCGTCGCGCTGATGGCCGAGGACGCCTGCGCGCCCAGCGCCGAGGACAAGGCCTGCGCACGCGAACTGCTGGGCCAGGTGCTCGCGCTGCTGGCGACCGAGCTCGACGTGAAGAGCCGCACCGCCTTCCTGATGGCGCGCGTCGAAGGCCGCTCGTACCGCGAGATCGCGGCCGAACTGGGCGTGTCAGAGACGCGCGTGAAGCAGTACCTCGCGAAGGTGCTGGCGCATTGCCACGGCCGCATGGCCGCGGCCGTGCCCGAAGCGGAAAGTGCCGAAGCCCCGGCCCATGCCTGACGCGGCCGCCGAGCGCCTGCGCGAGGAGGCGGCGCTGTGGGCCGTGACCCTCGCCGACGACAGCGTGGACGACGCCACGCGCGCCGCCTGCGCCGCGTGGTGCGCGCTCGACGAGCGCCATGCGCGGCTGCTGGCCGAGATGCGCCGCATGTGGGAATCGGTCACGCCCGACACCCCCGCGCCGCAGCCTGCGCGCCGCGGCCTGTCGCGCCAGGCGCTGGGCGCGCTCGTGCTGCTGCCCTGCCTGCTCGTGGCGGGCGCCGCGATGCCGTGGCAGGCCTGGCTGGCGGATGAGCGCACCGGCGCCGGCGAGATCCGCCACCTCACGCTCGAGGACGGCAGCCGCGTCGCGCTGAACAGCGACTCGGCCATCGACATCGATTTCTCGGGCAGCGTGCGCCGCGTGCAGCTGCTGCGCGGCGAGGTCTTCGTCGAGGTCGCGCACGGCGACAAGCCCTTCGCCGTGGTCGACCGCGACGGCAGCGCGCAGGCGCTGGGCACGCGCTATGCCGTGCGGCGCGAGGCGAGCGACACGCTCGTCACCGTCACCGAATCGCGCGTGCGCGTGCAGCCGCTGGAGGGCGGCGACGACCGCTGGGTCGACGTGCAGGCGGGGCAGCAGGTGCGCTTCGACCGCCGCGGCGTCACCACCGACACCGTGCCTGCCGCGCCCGGTGGCCTGGCCTGGCCGCAGGGCCGGCTGGTGTTCGACGACGCGCCGGTGGCCGAGGTGCTGCGCCAGCTCGGCCGGCACCGGCCCGGCCTGCTGCTGGCCGACGACGAGGCCCTGGGCACGCTGCGCTTCACCGGCGTGCTGCCGATCCAGCAGAGCGATGCCGCGCTCGCGTTGCTCGCCAGCGCGCTGCCGAGCTTGCGCGTGTCGACGCTGTCGCCGTGGCTGGTGCGGGTGACCACCACGGCGTCGCCGTGACCGGGCGGCCCAACTTTCTCGCGCACACCGCTACCCGTTTCCCGTGCCCGCTTGTCATAGGTGGTGAAAAGAGATTCACCACACCATGACAGGACCCGCAGACCCGACCGAGACCGCGCACGCCGGCGCGCAGCGCTGGCATCGCCTGCGCCGTGCCTTCGCGCTCGCGAGCCTGGTGCTGCTCGCCGTGCCGGCCGCCGCGCAAACGCCGCCTGCCGATGCGGCCTTCGAGTGGCACCAGCCCGCGCAGCCGCTGAGCAGCGCACTGACCGCACTCGCCGTGCGCACAGGGCTGCTGCTCGGTGTCGATGCCGAGGTCGTGCGCGGCAAGCGCGCGCCCGCGCTGCAGGGCCGCTACACGGCGCGCGAGGCGCTGCTGCAGCTGCTCGAAGGCAGCGGCCTTGAAGCGGTGCGCGGTGCTTCAGGCGGTTACGCGCTGCGCGTCGCGGCGCAGCGCCCGCCGGGTCCGAAGCCGCAGGCCGAAGCGCCCGCGGGCGGTGCGCTCAGCGAGGTCACGGTCATCGGCGGGCGCGACACCGGCACCGTCACCGAAGGCACGGGCTCCTACACCACCGACGGCGCGATCGGCACCGCGACGCGGCTCGAACTCAGCTTGCGCGAGACGCCGCAGTCGGTCAGCGTGCTCACACGCGACCGCATCGACGACCAGGGCCTGGGCCAGATCAGCGACGTGCTGCGCCAGGCGCCCGGCCTGAGCTTCGTGCAGAGCGGCAACGCCGGCACCGACGCCAACGCCGTCTATGCGCGCGGCTTCGAGGTCGAGAACTACCAGGTCGACGGCATCCCGCAGGCCGGCACCTGGCTGCTGCAGACGGGTGACCTGGCTTTCTACGACCGCGTCGAGGTGGTGCGCGGCGCCACCGGTCTGCTCAACGGCGTGGGCACGCCGGCGGCCACCGTCAACCTCGTGCGCAAGCGCCCCGGCAACGCGCTGCAGGCCAGCGCCTCGTTCAGCGCAGGCACATGGAATCGGCAGCGCGCCGAGCTCGACATCGGCGGGCCCGTCACCGCCGACGGCCGTGTGCGTGCGCGCGTGGTCGCGGCCGTGCAGGACGGCGATTCGTGGATCGAGCGGCACCACGAGAACAAGCGCCTGTTTTACGGCATCGTCGAAGCCGACCTCGCGCGCAGCACACGCCTGAGCGCCGGCTTCGAGCTGCAGCGGCACGACAACGACGGCGTGGCGCGCGCCGGCCTGCCGCTGCATTTCAGCGACGGCAGCGAGGCCACCTACGGCCGCTCGCGCAGCGCCGCCGCGCGCTGGGCCCACTCGTACCAGGACCAGCGCCAGTACTTCGCCGCGCTCGACCACCGTTTCGACAGCGGCTGGGCCGTGCACGCCGCCTTCAACCGCTCGCGCCGCGCCTACGACGACGTCATCGGCTACGCGCTGCGCGGCTACATGGACCGCGCGACCGATGCGGGGCTCGGCCTGTGGACGAACCGCTGGAACGCGGTGCCGGTGCAGAACGCATTCGACCTGTACGCGAGCGGCCCCTTCGAACTCTTCGGCCGGCGCCACGAGCTGGTGCTGGGCTACAACGCCTCGCGCACGCACAGCGACGCGCCGCTGTACGCGGGCTGGAACGTGGCGGGCTTCGACCCGTGGATCGCGAACTTCAACAGCTGGACCGGTGACCTGCCGGCCCAGCCGCAGCAGCCCGTGACCGGCCGCCAGGAAACCGCCACGCGCCAGTCGGGCGCCTATGCCACGGTGCGGCTGCGGCCGACCGACGCGCTCTCGGTGATCGTCGGCGCACGCGCGAGCGACTGGAAGGACGTGACGCGCACCGTCCCCCTGCAGCGCGCCGCCACCCTCACCACGCGCAGCGAGAAGGGCGTCGTCACGCCGTACGCGGGCGTGGTGGTCGACCTCGACAAGCACTGGTCGGCCTACGCCAGCTACACCAGCATCTTCAAGCCGCAGGCCAGCAAGGACCGCAGCGGCACCTACCTCGACCCGCTCGAAGGGCACGCCTACGAGGCGGGCGTGAAGGGCGCCTTCCACAACGACCGGCTCAACCTCAGCGCCGCCGTGTTCCAGGTGAAGCAGGACAACCTCGCCGTGCGCCTGGACAACGAGTTTGCGCCCGACGGCTCGGCCGCCTACCGCGCCGCCAAGGGCACGACCACGCGCGGCTACGAATTCGAAGTGGCCGGCGAACTGCTGCCCGGCTGGCAGGTCGGCGGCGGCTTTGCGCACAGCGTGGCGCGCGACGCCGCCGGCCGGCGCCTGAACACGCAGGTGCCGAAAAACCTGCTGAAGCTCTTCACCAGCTACCGCATCGCCGGCATCGGCAACGGCCTCACCGTGGGCGGCGGCCTGAACTGGCAGAGCGACACCTACAGCACGGGCCTGGGTCCCTCGGGCCATGCGCGCTTCACGCAGCAGGCCTACACCACGCTCGACCTCATGGCGCGCTACCCGATCAACAAGCACCTCGCCGTGTCGGTGGCGCTGAACAACGTCTTCGACACGCGCTACCGCACCAGCACCAGCAGCAGCTTCTACGGCGCCCCGCGTCACCTGCTCGTGACCTTGCGCGGCACCTACTGACGCACCGCGTTTTTTCTCCGCAGCCAGGTCGCTGCCGGTCCCTTCGCGGCCGGGTGCGTCGCTAGCCATCTCCTGCCAACGGGCGTTGCCGACCTCCCGGGTCGGGCCGCCCCCTTTCTTCATGCCATGAACCAGCATTCGTTTTCACGCGCCCGCTTCCGGCGGTCTCCCGTGGCCCTCGTCGCCCTGCTTTGCTGCGGCGTCGTCAGCGCGCAGCAACAGCCCGCCGCCAGCGGCGCGGCGCTGTCCGAGGTCACTGTCTCGGGCGACCGCAGCGGCCGCACCGAGGGCAGCCGCTCCTACACCGCCGAGCAGGCGTCCACCGCGACGCGCATGGACCTGTCGATCCGCGAGACGCCGCAGTCGGTGACCGTGATCACGCGCGAGCGCATGGACGACCTGGGCAGCGCCCGCATCGACGACGTGCTGGGCCAGACCACCGGCATCATGGTCGGGCAGGCCGACAGCGAGCGCGTGAACTACTCGGCGCGCGGCTTCTCGATCAACAACTTCCAGATCGACGGCATGCCGCGCGGCCCGAATTCGCCGCTGTCCGACACCGTGCTGTACGACCGCATCGAGGTCATCCGCGGCGCCACCGGCCTCATGGGCGGCACGGGCGACCCGTCGGCCACCATCAACTCGGTGCGCAAGCGCCCCACGCGCGAGTTCCAGGGCAGCGCCTCGCTCAGCTACGGGCGCTGGAACCACAAGCGCGCCGAGGTCGACCTGTCGGTGCCGCTCACGGCCGACGGCCGCATCCGCGCGCGCACCGCGCTGGCCTGGCAGGACCGCGACTCGCACATGGACATGTACCACGAGCGAAAAACCGTGGGCATGGTGATCGTCGAGGCCGACCTCACGCGCTCCACCTTGCTCACCGCGGGCATCGACTTCCAGGACAACAAGCCCACGGGCGCGACCTGGGGCGCCATTCCGTACTGGAACCACGACGGCACGCTCGCCAACCTGCCGCGCAACACCAGCCTGAGCACGCCGTGGAGCACCTGGGCCAACAAGCAGCACACGACCTTCGTCTCGCTGCAGCACCGCTTCGACAACGACTGGAAGGTGCACCTGGGCTACGCGCGCACCACCAGCGCCAACAACACCACCGTGGCCTACGGCGGCGCCGGCTATCCCAACCGCTTCACGGGCCAGGGCATGTCGCTGTGGACCGGCAACTACGGCGAAGGCAAGTACATCAACGACAACTTCGATCTCTATGCCACCGGCCCCTTCAGCCTGTTCGGGCGGCGCCACACCTTCATCGCCGGATGGAACGGCGGCAACCAGACCTACACGTCGCCGGGTGGCCGCTCGATCGTGCCGTACCCGGCGGAGATTCCCGACTACCGCACGTGGACCGGCAACATCCCGCGCCCGATCTTCCTGGCCGACGGCTCCAAGAGCGTGGGCTTCACGCAGCTCAACGGCGGCTACGTGGCGGGTCGCTTCAGCATCACCGACCCGCTGAGCGTGATCGTCGGCGCGCGCGTGAGCAACTACCGCAGCTACACGCACGCCTACAACACGGCGCTGCAGTACACGCGCACCACGGGCAAGTCGGAGTCGAAGGACGAGGTCACGCCGTATGTCGGCGTGGTCTACGACCTGGACAAGCAGCACTCGCTGTATGCGAGCTACACCACGCTGTTCCGCCCGCAGACCTCGAAGGACCGCAACGACCAGTACCTCACGCCCGAGACCGGCACCAGCGCCGAGCTGGGTGTGAAGGGCGAGTACTTCGGCGGCGCGCTCAATGCGTCGGCCGCCGTGTTCCAGGTCAAGAAGAAGAACCTGGCCGAGCTCGACCGCAGCGTGCCCGCGGGCTTTCGCCTGCCCGACGGCGGCCAGGCCTACGTGGCCAGCGGCGACGGCGTGACCGCGCGCGGCCTCGAGTTCGACGTGTCGGGTCAGATCACGCCCGATTGGAACGTGGCCGCCGGCTACACGTACCTCGATGCCAAGACCGCCAAGGGCGCGCGTGCCGTGCCCAACCAGCCCAAGCACCTGCTGCGCCTGTCGACCGCCTACCGCTTCGGCGGCGCCTGGCGCGGCCTGAAGGTCGGCGGCGACATGACGGCGCAAAGCGGCATCTACGGCGAGTCGTGGTATGGCCAGCCGCCGCTGTTCAGCATGAAGGACCCGCTGCCGCGCATCTCGCAGAAGTCGTACGCGGTCTTCAGCCTCATGGCCAGCTACGAGATCAACAAGAACGTCACGGCGCAACTGAACATCCGCAACGTCTTCGACAAGAAGTACTACCGCAACGTGGGCTTCTACGACAGCGTGTTCTGGGGCGAGCCGCGCAATGTGAGCCTGACCCTGCGCGCCAAGTTCTGAACAAGCCGTCTTCCATTCCGTCTCAACCATGCCATCACTACCTGGAGCATCGACCATGAAGAAACCCCTGTTCTCCCTTGCCACCCTCGCGGCGGCTGCATTCGTTTTCTCGGGCGCCGCGCACGCCCACTTTGTCTGGCTCGAGCCCGCCGCGGGCGGCGAGGCCAAGGCCTACTTCGGCGAATGGGCCGACGACCTGCGCGAGACCGAGGCCGGCCACCTGAAGCTGGTCAGCGCGCCGCGCGGCATCGCCGCCGACGGCAAGCAGACGCCGGCCACGCGCCATGCCGACCACTTCGTGGTCAAGGCCGACGCCAGCGGCGACGCGCGGCTCGTGGGCGCCTACGTCAGCGACAAGGGCGTGGCGAGCCTGTACCAGGCGCGCACCGGCCGCACCGAAACCGTCGCGCGCCACACGCTCGAGCTCGTGCCGCAGGCCGCCAACAGCAACAGCTTCACGCTGCTGCTGGCGGGCAAGCCGCTGCCCAAGGCCGAGGTGGTCGTGTTCGGCCCGCCCAAGTGGGAGAAGAAGTTCACCACCGACGACGCCGGCCAAGTCACGCTGCAGACGCCCTGGCCCGGCCAGTACGTGGTCGAGGTGAACCACACCGACAAGGACGGCAAGGGCACCTGGGACGGCAAGCCCTACACGCAGACGCGCCACGTCGCCACGCTGAGCTTCGTCGTCCGGTGAGGGCGGGGCTTCCGGCGCGGGGGTGCTTTTGATGAGCACCTTCGCGCTGGTGTGCGCCCTGTTCGCGTCGGCGCTCGGCGGCTTCGTCACGCTGAGCCTGGCGATGGACCGGCATTACGAAGACGCCCACGGGCGCGGCCGCACGCCGGGCCCGTCGCGGCCCTGGCAGCAGCTGGGCGGCGCGGCGCTGCTAGGGCTGTCGCTGGTCGCCGCGCTGCGCCTGCGCGGGCTGGCCATGGGCTGGGTGCTGTGGCTGGGCGCCCTCACGGCCGCCGCGCTCGTGGTGGTCGGCCTCGTGAGCTACCGGCCCGGCTGGGCGCGGCGCGTCGGCGCCGTGGCCTCGGTGCTGGGCGTCGCCACGGCGGCGGCGTACGGGCTGCTCCTGCTTCCATAGCAGGGCGCCCGGAGGGGGCGCGCGGGCTGTCGCCTGCGCTACGCGCGGGGTCTTGGCCCGCGACTACGATGCGGCTGCGTCGCCGATGCCCGGCACATTCACCCACCAAGGAGACACCATGAGCAGCGCCCTCACCAACCACCAGGTCCGTCTTGCCAAGCGCCCCGAGGGCACGGCCACGCGCGAGCACTGGCGCTTCAGCACCGAGCCCGTGGCCCAGCCCGACGAAGGCGGCGTGCTGGTAAAGACGCTGTCGCTGTCGCTCGACCCCGCCATGCGCGGCTGGCTCAACGACGCCAAGAGCTACATCCCGCCCGTGGCCATCGACGAGGTGATGCGCGCCGGCGGCATCGGCCGCGTGGTGGCCTCCAAGAACCCGCAGTTCGCCGTGGGCGACACCGTGTACGGCACGCTCGGCGTGCAGGAATACATGCTGATCCCGCAGGACCAGATCAAGCGCAACGGCCTCGTGAAGGTCGACCTGCGCGTGGGCACCATCACCCAGTGGCTCAACGTGCTGGGCATGCCCGGCATGACCGGCTACTTCGGCCTGATGGACGTGGGCATGCCCCAGGCAGGCGAAACGGTGGTCGTTTCCGGCGCGGCCGGCGCCGTGGGTCAGACCGTGGGCCAGCTGGCCAAGATCAAGGGCTGCCGCGTGGTCGGCATCGCCGGCGGCGCCGCCAAGTGCGACTGGGTGGTGAAAGAGCTGGGCTTCGACGCCTGCATCGACTACAAGGCCGGCGCGGGCGCGGTGCGCGAGGGCCTCAAGACCCACTGCCCGAAGGGCGTGGACATCTACTTCGACAACGTCGGCGGCGACATCCTGGACGCCGTGCTGGCACGCCTGGCGCGCAAGGCCCGCGTGATCATCTGCGGCGCCATCAGCCAGTACAACAACGCCAACAGCATGCCGGCCGCCGGCCCGAAGAACTACCTGAGCCTGCTGGTGAACCGCGCGCGCATGGAAGGCATCGTGGTGTTCGACTACGCCGACCGTTACCCGATCGCCATCGCCGAGATGGCCGGCTACCTGAAGGACGGCCGCATGAAGAGCAAGGAAGACGTCGTGAAGGGCCTCGACACCTTCCCCGAGTCGCTGAACAAGCTGTTCGCGGGGGAGAACTTCGGCAAGCTGGTGCTGCAGGTCGCCGAGGAATAACCAAAGGGGCGCCGCGGCGCCCCGAACCTCAATCGTCGGTGGGCCGCATCGGAATGTCGCCCATCGCATCGTCCTCGCGCAGCCCGCGTGCGGCCTTCAGCAGTTCGATCGAGAGGCCGTCGCCGCGGCCTGCAAAGCCCTGGGCGATGCCTTCGAGCACGGTCGACAGGTTGGTGTCGCCGTCGGTGCGGGCGTCCATGCTGATGTTCAGGACCCGCGCCGCCATCTGCCGGTAGGTGACGGCGCCCGCGCCCTCCAGCGCGGCCACCAGGTCGAGGTACAGCGCCAGGTTCATGTCGAACACCAGCTTGGGCGTGATCTCGAAATCCTCGGTCTTGTTGTTCTTCTGATCCATGGGGGTGACTCCTTTTTCCTGAGCCTCCACTCTAGCCACAAAAAACGACAAGCTCTGTCGGGCATCGCCCTGATTTGTCTCATTTCGCACGCGTGCCCATCACGGCGGCCGAGATGATCAGTGCCGCCGCCAGCGCGATGCTGGCCGTGAGCGCCCGGCCGGTCACGGCCAGCAGCAGCGCGGTGGAGGCCAGCGGCGTGAGGTAGCTGAGGATGCCGATCTGCCGCGCGTCGCCGCGCTTGAGCGCCATGTCCCACACGAAGAAGGCCGCGCCCAGCGGACCCAGGCCGCACAGCGCGACCAGCAGCCCATCTGTGGCCGACAGCGCCACCGACGGCTCCAGCAGCGCATGGCAGGCCAGCGAGAGCGCGCCCGACACCAGCCCGAAGAGACCAATGGCCGAGGTCGGGAAGGGCGTGACGCGCTGCGTCCACAGCGAGTAGCTGGCCCAGATGAAGGCCGAGCCGGCCGCCGGCAGGAAGCCCCAGTACGTGGCGGGCGCGCCGGGAAGTGCTGCGCTGCCGTTGCGCGCACCGAGGATCGCGATGGCCGCGCCCGCAAAGCCCAGCAGCGCCGCCACCACGTGCAGCGGGCGCAGCGACACGCCCGGCAGCAGCACCGGCGCCAGTACCACCATGAGCAGCGGCCAGAGGTAGTTCACGAGGTTGGCCTCGACCGGCGGCGCATGTCGCAGCGCGATGAACAGCAAAAAGTGAAAGCCGAAGAGCCCGTACACCCCGAGCGCCAGCGTGCGCGGCGGCACGCGCCAGGCGCGGCGGTCGCGCAGCACCAGCGGCCAGCTCGGCACGCTGCCGACGATCAGCGCCAGCCCGGTCAGGAGGAAGGGCGGCAGGTGCGACAGCGCGGTGCCGAAGGTGGCGAGCGTGGCCCACAGCGCGATGGCGAGCAGGGCGTAGAAGGTGGCGGGCATGGACGCCGAGGCTACGCGCCGCGCTCGTCGCGGCCCGACGGTGCGTCGTCGCGCAACGACGGAGTCAGCGGCGCAGCGCGGCCGTGAGCGCCGACGGCGACCGGTAGCCCGTGCGGCGCGCCGTCTCGGCCACGCTCAGGCCTTCGAGCCGCAGTTCGCGCGCATGGGCCAGCCGCAGCGTGCGCAGCCACAGCATCGCGCTCTGGCCCTGTTCCTCGCGGCAGCGCTGCGCGAACTGGCTGGGGCTCAGGCAGGCGACCTCGGCCAGGTCGGCCACGCCCAGCGGCCGGTGCCAGTTCGCCTGCGCCCAGGCCGCGAGGGCCGGCCAGTCGATGCGGCGGCGGCGCGTGTCCGCGACCGACGGGGCGGCGCCCCAGGCCTCGAGCAGCAGGACCGGACCGTGCTGCAGGGCGAGGGCCGCGTGCTGCGGCTGCTGCAGGCAGTGCGCGAGGTAGCGGGCCAGTGCGTGCAGCCGGGGCGCATCGGCCGGCGGCTGCTCGACGCAGCGGGCCCACGGCGCATGCGGCGTGTCGAGCACCAGGCAGACGCTGCCGCCGCGCCGGGCCTCGAAGTCGTGCCGGTCCCCGGGCGCGACCACCTGGGCCTGGCCCGTGCCGATGCCCGAACCGCGGCCTTCGACTTCGATCTCGAGCACGCCGTCGAGCCCGAGCAGCACCTGGAAGTGGTCGTGCGCGTGGCTGCCGCGAGACTGCGTGTAGTCGCGCAGCGAGAGGACGGGGGCGGAGGTGTTCATGACGAGGAACCGATTGTCCGCGCCGCCCCGCCGCCTGTCATCACCCCAGCCGCAGCAGCAGCGCCGAGGCCGCGCACACCAGCAGGAAGGGAATGCTGATGCGGTGGAACTCGCGCAGCCCGTGCGGCAGCTTTGCCAGCCGCAGCGCGATCAGGTTGGCCAGCGAGCCCAGCACGCAGCCGAAGCCGCCCACGCTCACGCCGGCCGCCAGCGCGGGCAGGTCGTGCACGTAGCGGTCGAGCAGGATCGCCGCCGGCACGTTGCTGATGACCTGCGAGGCGGCAATGGCCGCGAGGTAGGCGCGCCAGCCTTCGCCGATGGGCCAGTGGCCCAGCAGCGCCGCGATGGCGGGCAGCTCGGCGGCCTGGCGCAGGTCGACGAACATCAGCGCGATGATCGCCAGCAAGGCCCAGTCGATGCCGCGCAGCACGCGCGGGTAGGTGAGCAGCAGCACGCCGAACACCGCGCCCAGGCCGGGCAGCAGCCAGTGGCGGTCGAGCGCGACCACGAAACCAATGAACAGCACGCCGGCCAGCGCCAGCAGGCGCGGTTGCACGGGCGCGGCCTCGGTCTCCTCGCGCAGCGCGATCGGCGTGCGCGGCACCAGCCACCACACGGCCACGAAGAGCCAGAACAGCATGATCGCCACGGTCGGGCCCATCATGGCCATGAAGCCGAAGAAGCTCTCGCCCGAGCGGTGCCACAGGTACAGGTTCTGCGGGTTGCCGATGGGCGTGAGCGCCGAGCCCGCGTTCACGGCCAGCGCCTGCAGCACCACCAGCCGCGCCAGCGGCAGGTGCGCCTGCACGGCCAGCACGCGCGTGAGCGGCACCAGCAGGAACAGGCTCACGTCGTTGGTCACCAGCGCCGACAGCAGCGCGGCCGTGGCCGTGAGCGCCATCGCCAGCCCGCGCTGGCTGTGCGTGTGGGCCAGCAGGCGCCGCGCGGCGGCCTGCAGCATGCCGCTCTTCTCGACGCCCTGCGTGATGGCCAGCAGGCCCGCGAGCGCGCCCACGGTTTGCCAGTCGACCAGCCGCAGCCAGTCCATCGGCGCGCGCGGGCGCACGAAGGCGAACACGACCGCGACGGCCACGAGCACCCACAGCAGGCCGTTGCCGCCGCCGTGTTCGGGCGGGGCGGTGTTGTTGGTGCTTGCGGCGCTCACTCAGGCGCTCAGATCGCGCAGCTCGCGCTTGAGCACCTTGCCGATCGCGCTGCGCGGCAGCTCGTCGATGAAGCGCAGGCGCGCCAGCCGCTGGGTCTTGCCGACCTGGGCGTTGGCCCACTGCAGCAGCGCCTCTTCGGTGGTGGCGTCGCCCTCGCGGCGCACCACGAAGGCCGCGGGCGTCTCGCCCCACTGCTCGGACGGGATGCCGACCACCGCCACGTCGGCCACCGCCGCATGGCCGCGCAGCACGCCTTCGAGGTCGCTCGGGTAGATGTTGAAACCGCCGCTGATGATCATGTCCTTCTTGCGGTCGAACAGCGTGAGGAAACCGTCGGCGTCGAAGCGGCCCACGTCGCCGGTGCGGATGAAGCGCTTGCCGGTGGCGTCGAACCACTCGGCCTCGCGCGTCTTCTCGGGCTGGCGGTGGTAGCCGGTCATCATGCCGGCCGAATGGCCCACCACCTCGCCGGCCACCTCGGTGTCGCCGCGCGGCAGCTCGTTGCCTTCCTCGTCGATCAGGCGGATGTCGCTGCCCGGCGCGGGCTGGCCCACGGTGTGCAGCTTGGTCGGGTTCAGGTGCGCCTCCAGGATGCAGGTGCCGCCGCCTTCGGTCATGCCGTAGAACTCGACCAGCCCGCCGGGCCAGCGCTTGAGCACGTCGGCCTTGAGCGCCGCGTTGAAGGGCGCGCTGGTGCTGAACTTGTGGCGGAAGGTCGAGAGGTCGTGCGCGTCGAAGCGCGGGTGCGCCATCAGGCGCTGGTACTGCACCGGCACGAGCATGGTGTGCGTCACGCGGTGCTGCACGGCCAGCTGCAGGTAGCCCAGCGCGTCGAACTTGGGCATCAGCACCACGCAGCCGCCGAAGGCGAGGGTGGGGAAGAACACGACCAGCGTGGTGTTGGAGTACAGCGGCGTCGACAGCAGCGTGACCGTCTCGGGGCCGTACTCGTACTTGGCGCCGCGCTGGATGTGCGACCAGCGCATGCCGTGGCCCTGCACGATGCCCTTGGGCTCGCCGGTGGTGCCCGACGAATAGATGATGTTGAAGGCCCAGTCGGGCTGCACGTCGACGGGCTCCGGCTTCGCGCCGGGCGCCGCGAGCCAGTCGTCGAGCGCGCGGCCGACACTGGAGCCGTCGAGCGCGATGTGCGGCAGGCCCGTGGCCTGCGCGGCGCCCACCACCTCGGCGGCCGAGGCGTCGGTGAACAGCAGGCGCGCGTCGGCGTCGGTGATCATGCGCGCCAGGCTGGCGGGCGCCGAGCCGGGGGCCAGCGGGGCCACGGCGACGCCCGCGCGCAGCGCGCCCAGGAACACGGCGGCGTAGGGCACCGACGAGGCGGCGCAGACGGCGATGGCGTCGCCGGCGCGCAGGCCGTCGCGCTGCAGGGCGGCGGCGATGCGGTCCATGAGCGCGTCGAGCGCGCGGTAGTCCAGCGTTTGCTGGGCGTCGGCCAGCGCGGGGCGCTCGGGGGTGTGCTGGGCGTGGAGGCGGACCAGGTCGGCAAGGGTGCCGAAGTCGCGCGCGGCGGCGTCCTGGAGGGCGGGGTGCAAGTTCAAGGTCGATCCTTCGTCTGGGGCCAGACGGCAGGATAGCGAAGAAGCCCGCCGCGGGGTGTGCCGCCCGCGACGAAACCCTGCTCAGTCCGCCGTGTCGTCGCCCTGCTGCGCCACCTCGAACAGCGCGCGGATCAGCGGCCGGTCCTTGCGCACCGCCAGGCAGCACAGCGAGTAGCTGATCGAGAGCTCGTCGTCGTCGATCTCCACCATCTTCAGGCCGGGCAGCGGAATGCACTCGATCTGCGTCACGAAGCCCACGCCCATGCCGTTGGCCACGGCGTGCAGGATGGCCTCGCGGCTGTTGATCTCCATCACGCAGTGCATCTGCACGCCCTGCTGCGCGCAGGCACGCTCCACGCGATGGCGCGTCTTGGAGCCGGGCTCGCGCAGGATCACCGGCTCGCCCGCGATGTCGCGCGTGGCGATGGTGCGCTTGCGGGCCCACGGGTGCTTCGCGGGCACCACGGCCACGATGCGCTCCACGCGGTACGGCACCTGGTGCAGGCCCTCGATCTCGGGCGGCTCCACGAGGATGCCGACGTCGATGTCGAAGTCCTGCAGCCCGCCGAGCGTGGAGGCCTCGGAGCCGATCGACACCGTCAGGTCGAGCCCGGCGTGGCTGCGCTTGAAGCTGCGCGCCAGCTCCAGCGCGATGGGCGGCGACACCGCGCCCACGCGCACCAGCCCCGTGCGCAGCTTGTGGGCGCGCTGCAGGAACTGCATCGCCTCTTCCTCCTGCCCGAACAGGCCCTGCGTGATCGCATACAGCTGCTCGCCCGCGGCCGTGAGCCGCACGGCGCGCCCGCTGCGCAGGAACAGCTCGACGTTGAAGCGCTCTTCCAGCGCCTTGACCTGGTCGGTCACGGTGGGCTGGCCGATGTGCAGGTAGCGCGCGGCCGTGGTGAAGCCGCCGGTCTTGGCGACGGCGTGGAAGCAGCGGATCCACTTGTAGTACTGGTGAAACATGGGGCGATCGTGAGGGGCGTGCGCCGAGCCTCCCTCAGATGCGGCGCCGGCGCCTATGCAGGCTTTCCCGAAGGCATCCATCGGTTTTGGACGGGTTGCACGCGCGAAATGCGATTGGACGCCCCGGTGCGCCGCTTCGACACTGCGGCCCAGACAGAAACCGGAGACAAAAAACATGCCCCACGCCTACCGCAACCCCGTGTCCATTCATTCCGGGCGAGGCAGCCTCGCACGGCTGCCCTCGCTCCTGGCGGGCCGCCGCGTCGCGCTCGTCACCTTCCCCGAGGCCCGCGGCCTGGGCCTGGTCGATCGCCTGCAGGCTCTGCTGGGCGACGCGCTCGTCACCGTGATCGACGACGTGCGCCCCAACCCCGATGTCGCCCACCTGCGCGACCTGTACAACACCTTCTGGCAATCGGACGCGCCCTGCGACGCCATCGTGGCGGTGGGCGGCGGCAGCGCCATCGACACGGCCAAGGCCCTGATGGTGGGCACGGCCAACGGGCAGTTCGACGAACTCGTCGCGCTGCTGGCCACGGGCAAGCCCTTCGTGCCCGCCAGCGTCAAGCCGCTGATCGCCGTGCCGACCACCGCCGGCACCGGCAGCGAGGTGACGCCGTGGGCCACCATCTGGGACGCCGGCAACCAGAAGAAATACTCGCTGCACCTGGACGCCACCTGGCCCGAGGCCGCCATCGTCGACCCCGAGCTCATGCTCTCGGTGCCGGCGGGCACCACGGTGTCGACGGGGCTCGATGCGCTGTCGCACGCGCTCGAAGCGATCTGGAACGTGAATGCCAACCCGGTCTCCGACACCTTCGCCGTCTCGGCCGTGCGCGACATCTTCGACTGCCTGCCGGCGCTGCTCAAGGACCTGGGCAACCTCGACCTGCGCGAGCGCATGGCGCTGGCCGCACTGAAGGCCGGCATGGCGTTCTCCAACACCAAGACGGCGCTGGCGCATTCCATTTCCTACGAGATGACGCTGCGCCACGGCCTGGCCCACGGTATCGCCTGCTCTTTCACGCTGCCCCTGGTGCTGGAGAAGGCCTGGGCCCGCTCGCCCGACCGCGACCGGACGCTGCAGCTGCTGTTCGGCACCGACCTGGCGACCGCCACGCAGCGACTGCGGGCTTTCCTGCAGGGGCTTGGCGTGAAGACCGAGTTTGCCGACTATGGCGTTGCGGACAGCGAAGCGGCGGCCATGATCGCGCGCGCCATGGACGGGGCGCGCGGCAAGAACTTCATCGGCGCGGCGGCGTTGGCCTGACAGGCAGGGACTGCGCAGCGAGAAAAGACAGAGACAGCCAGACAAGACAGACAGCATGCCGGCCATCGAGCCGGCCCCACGGGCCCCACGCCCGTCAAGACAAGGAGACATAACCATGCAAGCGGCCAATCCCATCCTGCAGGCGGGCACCTACGCCCGTCCCCTCGACAATTCGTTCCGCAAGGCGCAGTGGCGGATGCTGCTGGCGGCCATGTTCTGCTACTTCTTCTTCTACACGGGGCGCCAGACCTTCGGCTTCGCCATCCCCGGCATCCAGAAGGAGTTCGGCCTCTCCAAGGAAATGCTGGGCTGGGCCTCGACCTCGCTGCTGTGGTGCTATGCCGTCGGGCAGGCCATCAACGGCAACCTGGGCGACAAGTTCGGCGGACGCCGCGTGATGACCGCCGGCGCCATCCTCTCGTGCGCCGCCAACTGGGTCGTGAGCTTCGCGGTCGGCTTCAAGAGCCTGGCGATCCCCTGGGGCATCAACGGCTACTTCCAGGCCCTGGGCTGGGCGCCGGGCAGCCGGCTGCTGTCGAACTGGTGGGGCGCGGGCGAGCGCGGCAAGGTCTACGGTTTCTACGTGTTCGCCGCCGGCTGCGCCTCGGTGCTGTCGTTCGTGACCTCGATCATCGTCGTCAACGTGCTGCACCTGGACTGGCGCTGGATCTTCCGGCTCCCCGTGCTGCTGATGCTGGTGGGCGGCATCGCCTTCTACCTGATCGCCCGTGAGCGGCCGGAAGACCTGGGCTTCAAGTCGCCCGACACCGGCGTGGCCAACAACAACCCGCAGGACGCCGACAAGGCCGGCGTGGCCGACGGCGAACCGCAAGAGAGCTCGTGGTCGCGCTACAAGGCCGTGCTCAGCAACCCCAAGCTGATGATCGCCGCGCTGGCCATCGGTTTCCAGAACGCGGCGCGCTACGGCCTCATCGTCTGGGTGCCGGTGCACTTCCTGGGCAAGGACTGGGCCAAGGCCGCCGACGGCATGATCGACCCGGCCTGGATCTCGGTGGCGCTGCCCGTGGGCATGGCCTTCGGTGCGCTCACCAACGGCTGGATCTCCGACAAGGTGTTCGGCTCCAAGCGCTACAAGGCCATCGTGCTGTACATGCTGCTGGGCGCCATCGCCTCGATGGGCATGTACCTGCTGCCCACCAGCATCCTCGGCCTGGGGCTGCTGTTCCTGGCGGGCTTCTTCGTCTACGGCCCGGCCTCGTCGTTCTGGGCCCTGTGCCCCGACCTCGTGGGCGCCAAGCGCGCCGGCACCGCCACCGGTGTCATGAACTTCTTCTCGTACCTGCTGGCCGGCCTGGGCGAACCGCTGATCGGCCGGATGCTGGACCACTCGGGCAGCACCTCGGTGGTGTTCCCCATCGTCGCGGCCAGCTGCCTCATCAGTGCCTTCATCGCGCTGTTCATCCGCCGCTGAAGCCTGCGCACCGACACACCCAACTTGCCAAGGAGCATCTCTTCATGAAATCCGATCGACTCGAAGTCAACGGCCGCAGCTACCGCTGGATGGTCCGCCCGGTGGTCGTTGTCTGCGTCGACGGCTGCGAGCCCGCGTACCTCGACGCGGCCATTGCGGCCGGCGTGGCCCCGTACCTCGAGGCCATGCGCAAGGACGGCGCCGACCTGCTCGCCGACTGCGTCGTGCCCTCGTTCACCAACCCCAACAACCTGTCGATCGTGACCGGTGCGCCGCCGGCCGTGCACGGCATCTGCGGCAACTACTTCTTCGACCGCGAGCTGGGCCAGGAAGTGATGATGAACGACCCCAAGTACCTGCGCGCCGGCACCGTGCTCGCGGCCTTTGCCGACGCGGGCGCCAAGCTCGCGGTGGTCACGGCCAAGGACAAGCTGCGCAAGCTGCTGGGCCACAAGATGAAGGGCATCTGCTTCTCGTCCGAGAAGTCGGACCAGGTGACGATGGAAGAGAACGGCATCGACAACGTGCTCGACATGGTCGGCATGCCGGTGCCTTCGGTCTACAGCGCAGAGCTGTCGGAGTTCGTGTTCGCCGCCGGCGTGAAGCTCATGGAATCGCGCCGCCCCGACCTCATGTACCTGTCGACCACCGACTACGTGCAGCACAAGGCCGCACCGGGCAGCCCCGCAGCGAATGCCTTCTACAAGATGATGGACGGCTACCTCGCGCAGCTCGATGCACTGGGCGCCACCATCGTGCTCACGGCCGACCACGGCATGAACGACAAGCATGGCGCCGACGGCTCGCCCAACGTGATCTACCTGCAGGACGTGCTCGACGGCTGGTACGGCCCGGACCGCGCGCGCGTGATCCTGCCGATCACCGATCCGTACGTGGTGCACCACGGCGCGCTCGGCTCGTTCGCCACCGTGTATGTGCCCAGCGAGGACGAGGTGCCCGGCTGGATCGACCGCATCCAGCGCATCCCCGGCATGCAGCTCGTGCTTTCGCGCAAGGAGGCCGCGCAGCGCTTCGAGCTGCCGCCGGACCGCATCGGCGACATCGTGGTGGTGAGCGAGCAAAGCACCGTCATCGGCACCTCGGCCACGCGCCACGACCTCACGGCGCTCGAAGTGCCGCTGCGCTCGCACGGTGGTGTGTCGGAGCAGAAGGTGCCCTTGATCTGCAACCGCCCCGTCGCAGGCGTGGCGAGCACGCGCCGGCTGCGCAACTTCGACGCGCTCGACCTCGCACTGAACCACGCCCAAGGCCCCGTGGCCGCCTGAACTTTTTTTGACGGAGCATTCCATGAGCCCATCCGACCACGCCGGCCTGAAGCCCGGCACCGTGTACCGCGAGGCCCTGCGCATCGCCGGCGAGAAAGTCCACCGCGACCGCACCATCGAGGTCACCTACCCGTACACCGGCGAGGTGATCGCCACCGTGCCCAAGGCCACGCTGGACGACGTGCGCAATGCCCTGCGCATCGCCCGCGACTACAAGCCCACGCTCACGCGCTACGAGCGCTACAAGATCCTCATGCGCGCCGGCGAGATCATCGCTTCGCGCCTGGACGAGATGTCGCGCACCATCACGCTCGAATCGGGCCTGTCGCGCAAGGACTCGCTGTACGAAGTAGGCCGCGCCTCCGACGTGCTGCTGTTCGCCGCCAACCAGGCGCTGGTGGACGACGGCCAGGTGTTCTCCTGCGACCTCACGCACCACGGCAAGAGCCGCAAGGTCTACACGATGCGCGAGCCCTTGCTGGGCGCCATCACCGCCATCACGCCGTTCAACCACCCGCTGAACCAGGTGATCCACAAGGTGGCGCCGGCCATTGCGACCAACAACCGCATCGTGTTGAAACCCAGCGAGAAGACGCCGCTCACGGCCTTCCTGCTGGCCGACATCCTGTACGAAGCGGGCCTGCCACCGCAGATGCTGTCGGTGCTCACGGGCGACCCCAAGGAGATCGCCGACGAGCTGCTGACCAACGCCGACGTCGACCTCGTCACCTTCACGGGTGGCGTGCCCATCGGCAAGTACATCGCGGGCAAGGCCACCTACAAGCGCCAGATCCTGGAGCTGGGCGGCAACGACCCGATCATCGTGATGGAAGACGCGGACATCGAGGAGGCGGCGACGCTGGCTGCCAATGGTTCTTACAAGAACTCGGGACAGCGCTGCACCGCGGTGAAGCGGATGCTGGTCCACGAAGCCGTGGCCGACCGTTTCGTGGAGCTGCTGGTGCAGAAGACGAAGGCGCTGAAGTACGGCGACCCGATGGACCCAGGCACCGACATGGGCACCGTGATCGACGAAGCAGCGGCGAAGCAGTTCGAAGCCGTGGTCAACGAAGCCATCGCGGCGGGCGCCAAGCTCCTGTACGGCAACGAACGCCGCGGCGCGCTGTACTCGCCCACCGTGCTCGACCACGTCGACCCCGAGATGACCGTCGCCAAGCACGAGACCTTCGGCCCCGTGTCGCCCGTGATCCGCTTCAGGAACATCGACGAGGCGATCCGCATCTCCAATGGCACGGCCTACGGCCTGTCGTCCTCGATCTGCACCAACCGCCTGGACTACATCACGCGCTTCATCCGCGAGCTGAACGTGGGCAGCGTCAACGTGCGCGAGGTGCCGGGCTACCGGCTGGAGCTCACGCCCTTCGGTGGCATCAAGGACTCGGGCCTGGGCTACAAGGAAGGCGTGCTCGAAGCGATGAAGAGCTTCACCAACACCAAGACCTATTCGCTGCCATGGTGAGCGGCGCGGCGCACGAGGCGCATGGCGCGTCGCGCGCCGTGCGTGAGACCCCGCCGCCGATGGCACTGGCCGTGGCGGCCAAATGGCTGTCGCGCTACAGCCGCGCGCCCATGTCTTCGGCCAAGGTGACCGACTCGGAAAGCGGGACAACCGGCGACGGAGACCGCAACGCCGCACGCTGGATCGCCTGACCCGCCAGCACGCGCGCGTGCGCGTCGGCCGCGAGGATGTCGTCCAGGTTCTCGTGCGCGGATGAGGGCGCCTGCTGCAGGCAGTCCTCCACCACGCAGGCGATGTCGGTGTAGCGCAGGCGCCCGTTCAGGAAGGCATCGACCGCCACTTCGTTCGCCGCATTGAGCGTCACACTGGCCGCGCACCCCTCGCGCAGCACCTCCAGCGCCAGGCGCAGGCAGGGAAAGCGTTTCAGCTCGGGCGCTGCGAAGCTCAGGTGGGCGAGCTGCAGGAAGTCCAGCGGCGCCACGCCCGAGTCGATGCGCTCGGGCCAGGCCAGCGCGTGCGCGATCGGCGTGCGCATGTCGGGGCGGCCCAGCTGCGCCAGCACCGACTGGTCGGCATAGGCCACCATCGAATGGATCACGCTCTGCGGGTGGATCACCACCTCGATGCGCTCGGGCGGCATCGCGAACAGCCAGCGCGCCTCGATGGTCTCGAGGCCCTTGTTCATCATCGTCGCGGAGTCGACCGAGATCTTGCGGCCCATGCGCCAGGTGGGATGCGCGCAGGCCTCGTCGGGCGTGACGCGGTCCAGCGCCTCCAGCGGGCGGTGCAGGAACGGCCCGCCCGAGGCGGTGAGCACCAGCCGCTGCACGCCCGCGCCGCCGGCCGGCGCGCCCGCCAGGCACTGGAAGATCGCGTTGTGCGGCCTCTATGACACTCGTCCTCGTCGGACGCGGCCATCACGACCATGTTCGGAATGCAGCGCAGGTAGGCGACGTCGAAGGCACCCATGTGCGTCGCGCCGTCGGCGCCGACGATGCCGGCGCGGTCGACCGCGAACACGACCGGCAGGTTCTGCAGCGCCACGTCGTGGATCAGCTGGTCGTAGGCGCGCTGCAGGAAGGTCGAGTAGATGGCGACCACGGGCCGCATCCCCGCCGCCGCGAGGCCCGCGGCGAAGGTCACGGCGTGCTGCTCGGCAATGCCGACGTCGAAGTAGCGCTCGGGAAAGCGGCGCTCGAAGTCCATCAGCGCCGAGCCCTCGCGCATGGCCGGCGTGATGGCGACGACGCGCGCATCGGCCTCGGCCTCGTCGCAGAGCCAGTCGCTGAAGACCTGGGCGTAGGTCGGCTTGGCGGGGGCTGACGCGGGGGCGGTCTTGATGCCTGCGGCGGGGTCGAACTTGCCGGGGCCGTGGTATAGGACCGGGTCCTGCTCGGCCGGTCGGTAGCCGTGGCCCTTCTGCGTGACGATGTGCAGCAGCTGCGGGCCCGACTGCGCCTGCAACCTCTGCAGCGCCGGGATCAGCGCGCCCAGATCGTGGCCGTCGATGGGGCCGGTGTAGTGGAAGCCGAACTGCTCGAACAGGGTGGCGGGCGACAGGCCGAGCTCCGAGGGCTCGCAGGGGGCCAGCGCCGGGCGCATGGCGCGCAATCTTTGCCGGCTGGCTTCATTGGAGCTGGCATAGGCGCGTTCTGAAATCAATCCGCCCAGATAAAGGCGCAGCATGCCGACGGGTGGCGAAATCGACATGTCGTTGTCGTTCAATATCACCAACAAGCGGCCGCAGGCCTGCGTATTGTTCATGGCCTCGAAGGCCATGCCGTCGCTCAAGGCCCCGTCGCCGATCACCGCAATGGCGTGGTCGGTCGAATTGGAAATGCGGGCGGCCTGTGCAAATCCCAGAGCGGCGGAAATGGAGGTGCTGGAATGCGCGGTGCCGAAATGATCGTGTTCGGATTCGGTGCGCCTCGGAAATCCGGAAATACCGCCGAATTGGCGCAAGGTGGGCATGGCCTGGCGCCGGCCGGTCAGGATCTTGTGGGCGTAGCTTTGGTGGCCGACGTCCCAGACGATGCGGTCGCGCGGGGTGTCGAACACGTAGTGCAGGGCGACCGTCAGCTCGACCGTGCCCAGGTTGGAGGCAAAGTGGCCGCCCGTGCGCGACACGTTGTCGACGATGAAGGATCGCAATTCATCCGCAAGGCCCGGCAATTGCGCAATGCCGAGCTGGCGCAGCGAATGGGGCGAAGCGATGGCTTCGAGCAGGGCATGCATTCCGGTTTTTCCGTGAGATGGAAACGCGCGGGCCGTGGCGACTGAATTCTTTATGCGATGCGGTACTGGCTAATTTCGGACGAAACAATGCCTTGGAAATTGACGGTTCAATTTCCTTATCAAAGCCTCCGAGGGAGCCTGAAAGCGCGTCGGCTCCGGGTTTTTAATTCCGGGTCGGGCGAAATTAGGAGGTCAGCGTAGGGGATGGATTTGACGCACGCAAGCGAATGCGGCTGCAAATTTTTTGATACCCAGGGTTATTTACCCCCCCACCCCCCCCCCCCCCCCCCTCCTCCCCACCCCCCCCCCCTTCCCTCCTCTCTCCGTCCGCCCCTCCTCAGCCTGGCCCCCCGCCCCCCGCGCGCTCCGCG
>Ga0160442_100212_pt1 | contig 45944 bp, 43 predicted proteins | sample HID1971M_E1MG_FD_108252 | JGI IMG/M metagenome (GOLD analysis project Ga0160442, IMG submission 108252) | Enriched millipede-associated microbial communities from UW Madison campus, WI, USA - HID1971M_E1 MG | ecosystem: Host-associated > Arthropoda: Insects > Digestive system > Unclassified ... | reverse complement strand
TCGACCAGGCTCTTCACCTTGTGCGCGGCACCGTGGGTGAATTGCAAAGCCGTGGGGGTGAAGGATTCGACGCTCATGCTGACTATCTCCCGGCGTTACGCCGTCATATTGCGTGATGACGCGCATTATCCGCTTCTCCTAGAAAAGCGGTCAACTATTCTAGGAGCAGCGACAAGCTTCAAGCTTCAAGCTTCAAGCTTCAAGCTGTGAGCCTCAAGCTTTCCGCTTACAACTTGAAGCTTGTAGCTGCTCTCAAGGCAACATGCCCGCGTGGGACAGGCCCAGACGCTCATCCAGGCCAAACAGGATGTTCATGTTCTGCACCGCCTGACCCGACGCACCTTTGACCAGGTTGTCGATCACCGACAACACGACCACCAGATCACCGTCCTGTGGACGGTGCACGGCAATACGGCAGACGTTGGCGCCGCGCACACTGCGGGTTTCCGGGTGGCTGCCGGCAGGCATGACGTCGACGAACGGTTCGTCGGCATAACGTTTTTCAAACAGCGCCTGCAGATCCACCGAGCGATCCACGACGGTCGCGTAGAGCGTGGAGTGAATGCCACGGATCATTGGCGTCAGGTGCGGAACGAAGGTCAGGCCAACGTCCTTGCCGGCGGCACGACGCAGACCCTGGCGAATTTCCGGCAGGTGGCGATGCCCTTTGACGGCGTAAGCCTTCATGCTTTCCGACGTCTCGGAGTACAGCGAGCCTACGGCAGCGCCACGACCGGCACCGCTGACGCCGGACTTGCAGTCGGCGATCAGGCGCGAAGCATCGGCCAGGCCCGCTTCAAGCAATGGCAGGAAACCCAATTGAGTGGCGGTTGGATAGCAACCGGGCACGGCGATCAGGCGTGCTTTCCTGATCTGTTCACGATTGACTTCCGGCAAACCGTAGACCGCCTCGTCCAGCAACTCCGGTGCACCGTGCGGCTGGCCGTACCATTTTGCCCACTCATCAGCGTCTTGCAGACGGAAGTCCGCGGACAGGTCGATGACCTTGGTCCCGGCCGCCAGCAGCTCGCCCGCCAGGGCATGCGCAACACCGTGCGGCGTGGCGAAGAACACCACATCGCAGGCGCCCAGGGTCTTGATGTCCGGAACGCTGAACGCCAGGCCGTCGTAATGGCCTCGCAGGTTCGGATACATGTCGGCCACGGCCAGGCCAGCCTCGGATCGGGAAGTGATCACCACCACTTCAGCTTGCGGATGCTGTGCCAACAGACGCAACAGTTCGACACCGGTGTAACCCGTGCCGCCGACGATACCGACCTTGACCATAAACCTGCCCTCAACGAACCCACTGGAAAGCCGTCGATAATAGGGCCCGTATCGTCCTGCGACAACCGGCAAGGTGACGTGTGGAGCCTCAACCCTCTACTATCCGGGCTACCGTGAACCTGGGAATAACCAAAATGCTTTATCTGTGGCTCAAAGCTTTCCACATCATCAGCGTCGTCTGCTGGTTTGCCGGCCTGTTCTACCTGCCGCGCCTGTTCGTCTACCATGCTCAAAGCGAAGACGCGGTCAGCAAGGAGCGCTTCAGCATCATGGAGCGCAAGCTGTACCGGGGCATCATGGGACCTTCGATGATCGCCACGCTGATCTTCGGTGGCTGGCTCATCTACCTTAATCCAGGCATCTTCAGCCAGGGTGGCTGGATACACGCCAAACTGACCCTGGTCGTATTGTTGATCGGCTACCACCACATGTGCGGCGCGCAGGTGAAGCGCTTTGCCCGTGGCGAGAACACCCGCAGCCATGTCTTTTATCGCTGGTTCAACGAAGTGCCAGTCCTGATATTGCTGGCTATCGTAATTCTGGTCGTCGTCCGGCCGTTTTAAATCAACACGCACCCATTACCGGGGTATTTCCAATGTCGCTGCCCGCTCTGATCGAACAACGTTTGCGTCTGCCCGTGGTGGCGGCGCCAATGTTCCTGATTTCCAACCCGCAACTGGTGCTCGCCTGCTGCCGCAATGGCGTGGTCGGCAGCTTCCCGGCGCTGAACCAGCGCGAGAGCAGCGGTTTCAAGGCCTGGCTGGAAGAAATCGAAGCCGGGCTGGCGAAACTGGAGAATCCCGCGCCCTACGCGGTGAACCTGATCGTTCACAACAGCAACCCGCGATTGCAGGCGGATCTGCAAATCTGTATCGAACACAAAGTGCCGATCGTGATCACCAGTCTCGGCGCCGTGAAGGAAGTGGTCGATGCGGTCCACAGCTACGGCGGCCTGGTATTCCATGATGTGACGACTCGCCGCCATGCGGAGAAAGCCGCTGAGGCGGGGGTGGACGGGCTGATCGCCGTCGCTGCGGGTGCCGGCGGACATGCCGGGACCTGGAGCCCGTTCTCGCTGATCGCCGAAATCCGCCAGTTTTTCGACAAGACCCTACTGCTGGCCGGGTGCCTGAATCACGGCCACGAAATTCTCGCCGCGCAATTGCTCGGCGCCGACCTGGCCTACTTCGGCACGCGATTTATCGGCACCACCGAAAGTCATGCACCGGATGCCTACAAAGAGATGCTGCTGACATCCAGAGCGGCAGACATCATCCATACTCCAGCGGTGTCGGGTGTACCGGCAAGTTTCATGCGCCAGAGTCTGGAGGCCGCCGGTTTCGACATGACAGCCCTGCAAAACAAGGGCGAGGTCAATTTCGGCTCCAAGCTCAAACCCATCAGCGATGAAGCCAAAGCCTGGAAAACCGTGTGGTCCGCGGGCCAGGGCGTGGGTGAAATCGATGACTTGCCGAGCGTCGAGCAACTGGTCGCGCGCCTCGACGCCGAGTACCGCACGGCGCAGGAACAAGCAGCGCAGCTGCGCCAACACTGGCCGCGCTGAACATTCGGGCCAGCCGAGGCTGGCTATTCGTACCAATGACTGGCGACAAGGATGCCTGGGCAATGAGCGAAAACCGTTACAAGATCGTGTTCGACGGAGCACTGTTGCCGGGTGTTGATCTCAACAGCGCCAAACTCAATCTCGCTACGCTGTTCAAGAGCGACGTCAGCGCCATCGAGCGCCTGTTCAATGGTCGACCGGTAGCACTCAAGCGCGACCTGTCCCAGGCGGATGCGCAGACCTACCTCCAGGCCCTGAAAAACACTGGCATCGATGCCCGGATCGAGACGGAACCTTCGATCGAGCTTGACCTGGCCGATGTTCACGACCATCCCGCTGCGGCTGAGCCCCACTCCCCTTATGCGCCTCCACAGGCCCGCGTCGGCGAAAAACTGCCGGAGTTCGCCGCACTCAAGCCCTTCAGCATTGAAGGTCGAATCGGACGCCTGCGGTTTCTGGCATGGACCTTGGTGCTGAGCCTGGTCACCCTGCCCGTTGTCGGCGTGTTTGCACTCATCGGCCTGGGCCTGGTCAGTGGCAATTCCACCACCGGACTGATCCTCGGCGGCATCCTGGCCTTCTTCCTGTTCCTGGCGTTCATAGTTGTCGGCGTTCTGTTCAGCGTTCAGCGTTTGCATGATATCGGCTGGTCGGGCTGGCTCTGGCTCCTTCACCTGGTTCCGTTCATAGGCAGTTTTTTCCCGCTGGTGATCATGCTCGTGCCAGGCAATACCGGCGCCAATCGTTATGGCCCACCCCCGCCGCCCAACAGCACGGCGGTCAAGGTTCTGTGCGCATTGTGGATTGTGTTTATCGGCTTGTTTGGCGTCGCCGCTATGCTGGGTGGTATCTCGGCAATCCAGCAAGAGTATGAAGACAGCCTCGAAAGCAGCTACCAAAGCGGCTCGGTGAGCACCGAGGAAATCGATATCGACGTCGAACCTGAAGCAAATTCCCCAGCCGAGGCAGCCGAAGAAGCCCCGCCCCCTGTAGACTCTGCGAAAGAATGAACAGCGCTCCCCGCCCGTGACACCTGCGTCGCGGCGCGGAGCTGTTGCGATGGAGAATGGCATGACCCGTTACGCTCTGATCACTGGCGCTTCCAGCGGCATCGGCCTGGCGATGGCCGAAGCGCTGGCCCGGCGCGGCCGCAGCCTGATACTGGTGGCCCGACAGCGTGATCAGCTGGAAAGCATTGCGATTGAACTGACCCAACGTTTTGGCGTGGAGGTGTTGTTCCGTGCCTGTGACCTGGGCGAGCCGCTACGCCTGTCCGGCTTTTTGCTGGAGCTGGAAGAAGGTGACCGGCAGATCGACCTGCTGGTCAACTGCGCCGGCATCGGCACCTGCGGCCCGTTCCTGGCGCAGGACTGGATGACCGAGCAGGACCTGATCGAAGTGAACATTCTGGCGCTCACCCGCCTGTGCCATGCCGTCGGCAACAGCATGGCGCTGCAGGGTGGCGGACAGATCCTCAACGTCGCGTCGGTCGCGGCGTTCCAGCCCGGCCCGTGGATGAGCACTTACTACGCCAGCAAGGCCTATGTGCTGCACTTTTCCGAAGGCCTGCGCGTCGAGTTGAAAAAATGCGCGGTCAAGGTCTCGGTGCTATGCCCCGGCCCGACTCGCACGGCGTTCTTCCGCACAGCGCAACTGAACAACGACAAACTGGCCAACAGCAAATTGCTGATGAGCCCGGAGGAAGTCGCGCTCTATACCGTGCGGGCCCTGGAAAAAAATCGCGCAATCATTATTCCCGGGCGGCGCAACCGCTGGTTCGCCACCCTGCCCCGGTTCGGCTCGCGATGGCTGATCCGCACAATCACCGGCATGGTCATCAAGGCCCACTGCCCGCGCTGAATGGCCCTGCGGTAAAACACTGGGCTGGCGCATCCGCCATGGGTACACTCAGGCCAGCTCAAACAACGGAGAAAACAGCTGTGGATACTCTGTTCACCAAGATCATCAACCGGGAAATCCCGGCGAATATCATTTACGAGGACGACCAGGTACTGGCCTTCCACGACATCGCGCCACAGGCACCGGTGCACTTCCTGGTGATCCCGAAAAAGCCGGTACGCACCTTGAACGACCTGACCGAGGACGACAAGGCGCTGGCTGGACACATCCTGTTTACCGCCCAACGCCTGGCCAAGGAACTGGGTTGCGAAAAAGGTTTCCGCGTTGTCATGAACTGCAATGAAGAAGGTGGGCAGACTGTCTACCACATTCATATGCATGTGCTGGGTCAGCGTCAGATGCACTGGCCGCCGGGCTGATTGGTATTTTCCCTTGCCGGCGATGGCGTGATTGAGATCGCCTTCGCCGGCAAGCCGGGTTCCTACAGATATTGCCTGCGTCGCAATGTCCCAGCGCAAACCTTCCCCGGCCGATTGGGTTAAACTGGCCACCGAGATTCCTCCGGAGGTCAGCATGACTACCCAACGTCACTACTCGCCGATTGATCGCCTTCTGCTGCAAGCCGATGCCGCGATGCGTACCCTGCTGCCCTTCAGCGGCCAGCCTTACCGTCCGTCGCCCGCCATCGTGCAACCCGATGCAAAAATGAGTGACGAAGACACCCGCCACGTGGCCGGCCTGATGCGCATCAATCACACCGGAGAGGTCTGCGCCCAAGCGCTGTATCAAGGCCAGGCCCTGACTGCCAGACTGCCGCAAGTGCGCGTCGCCATGGAGCACGCCGCCGAAGAAGAAGTCGACCATCTGGCGTGGTGCGAGCAACGCATTCATCAGTTGGGTAGCCACACCAGTATTCTCAATCCATTGTTCTATGGCATGTCATTCGGGATTGGTGCTGTTGCAGGCCTGATCAGCGACAAAGTCAGCCTGGGTTTTGTCGCCGCGACGGAAGATCAGGTGTGCAAGCACTTGAACGAACACCTTGAGCAACTGCCGGCCGAGGATGAAAAATCCCGGGCGATCCTGGAGCAGATGCGCATCGATGAAGAGCAACATGCCGAAAGCGCACTGGAGGCTGGCGGTTTCCGCTTTCCGGCGCCGGTGAAGTTCGGGATGAGCTTGATGGCCAAGGTCATGACCAAGAGTACTTATCGGATCTGACCGGCTGCGTCAGAGACAAAAAAGGCGACTGCCGTGAGGTAGTCGCCTTTTTTATGATCTCGATTCAACCCAGCTCGATGATCTCGTAATCGTGGGTAATCTCGACACCTGCTGCCCCGAGCATGATCGACGCCGAGCAATACTTCTCCGCGGACAGTTCGATGGCGCGCTTGACCTGCGCTTCCTTCAGGCCACGGCCCTTGACCACAAAATGCATGTGGATCCTGGTGAAAACCTTTGGATCTTCGGTCGCACGCTCGGCTTCGAGGAAGGCTTCACAACTCTCGACGGCCTGGCGTGATTTCTTGAGGATGCTGACCACATCGAAATTGCTGCATCCGCCTACACCCAGCAGGAGCATTTCCATCGGCCGGACACCCAGGTTACGACCGCCGGCATCGGGCGGACCGTCCATAACCACGACATGACCGCTGCCGGATTCGCCGAGGAACATGGCTTCGCCAGCCCATTGGATGCGTGCCTTCATCGCCAAGACTCCACTGTCTAAAAAAAGGGTCGCCAGCTTAGCACAGGCCCCTTGATTGACAGTGATCGCCGTCCTAGGACATAACCTGCGACGCTGTAGGTAAAATCTCGAATATTGCAGGAAGTGTCTGGTAAGCTGGCGCCAATTCACTGGCGCATGGCCAGCTATGCCCCAACGTGCGCAATTCATAAAAAACCCAACACACCGTGCAGTCTTTTCGGGATACAACCATGGTTGCTATTGCCCCCAACCCCAAGATGAAAAACCTCGACAAGCTGTTGATGCATTGCCAGCGCCGTCGCTATCAGGCCAAGAGCAACATCATTTGCGCCGGCGACCGCTCGGAAACGCTGTTCTTCATCATCAAGGGTTCGGTCACCATCCTGATCGAAGACGACGACGGTCGGGAAATGATCATCGCCTACCTGAACGCCGGGGATTTTTTCGGTGAATTGGGTCTGTTCGAGCAGGCAGGTCTGGAGCAGGAGCGCAGCGCCTGGGTGCGGGCCAAGGTCGAATGCGAAGTGGCGGAAATCAGCTACGCGAAATTCCGCGAATTGTCCCAGCAGGACCCGGACATTCTTTACGTATTAAGCGGACAAATCGCACAACGCCTGCGCAACACCACGCGCAAGGTGGGTGACCTGGCGTTTTTCGACGTCACCGGTCGCGTCGCCCGTTGCCTGCTTGAACTGTGCAAGCAGCCAGACGCCATGACCCACCCCGACGGCATGCAGATCAAGGTGACCCGTCAGGAAATCGGACGGATCGTCGGTTGTTCCCGGGAGATGGTCGGACGCGTGCTCAAGGATCTGGAAGAGCGCAACCTGGTGGACGTCAAAGGCAAGACCATGGTGGTCTTCGGGACGCGCTAGGCTCGTAGACTTAGCCGCTGAAGATCTGCGCCAGCATTCGCCGGTAGAGTTCATCGAGGCGTTCCAGCGCATCCTTTGCTGCGAACTTCTCATGCAAGGCGATGTGGCTTTCGGCGCGCACCCGTTGCTCAAGGCCGCAGGCCTCATTGAAGCGGTTGACCGCCGCGACCATCGATTCGCGCTCGTTATCCAGCAACATCGCACCATGAACCAGCCCGACTGGACGCTGACCACCCTGACTCTGGCGCCAGCGCTGGGCGGTGCCGACCATCTTGCGCCCATCCAGGTTGACGTTGAACCGGCCATCACAGAACGCACCGTCAATTTCGCCCAGCGACGAAGTGCCGCCCAGCTCATCCAGTAACTGGCAGATCGGATCGCACAGACGCCGGTAGCCGGTCTCGATGCGGTTCAGATCCCCTTCGCTGCGCGGCGGCGCGTAAACCAGGGCAATGTTGATCGTTGTGGCCGATTGCGGAACAGGTTCGCCACCGGTATCGCGCAATAGCACCGGCCAGCCAGCAGCGGCGGAGACTTCGCAGGCATGTTCGAAACCTGGTAAGCGATTCAAGCGGCGCGGCATCACTAATGCCTGATCGCTTGGCTGCCAGAACAGCAGGCCAAACTCCGCATCGCCGGCACAGACAGAGGCCAGCAAATCCTGTTCGGCTTGCAGGCCGGCTTCGATGGTCAGAGAAACAGGTGAGGTCACAAGGTACTCCGTAAGACAAAAAGTCTGTGGTGTTTCTTATGCCGCTATCGCGAGCAGGCTCGCTCCTGTAGGAGCAAGCTTGCTCGCGATGCCTTTTCAGTCGAGGGTAGAACCGCTGACAGGAATGCCGCGCTCCGGGAAGAACAGACGCTGCAGTTCAGTGCCCGGATTCTCGGCACGCATGAACGCCTCGCCAACCAGGAACGCGTAGACGTCGCTGATTTCCATCAGCTCGACATCGGCGCGATTGAGGATGCCGCTTTCGGTGATCACCAGACGATCGCGCGGGATACGCGGCAACAGATCGAGGGTGGTTTCCAGGTTGACCTCGAAGGTGTGCAGGTTGCGGTTGTTGATGCCCACCAGCGGAGTGTCGAGGGTTTTCAAGGCCCGCTCCAGCTCATCGCCATCGTGGACTTCCACCAGCACATCAAGGCCGACACCTTTGGCCACGGCGGCCAGTTCGGCCATTTTCACGTCGTCCAGGGCGGCGACGATCAACAGCACGCAGTCGGCCCCCAGCGCACGGGCTTCGACGATCTGGTACGGATCGATCATGAAGTCCTTGCGGATCACCGGCAGTTTGCACGCCGCGCGGGCTTGTTGCAGGTACAGATCGGCGCCCTGGAAGTAATCGATATCGGTGAGCACCGACAGGCAGGTCGCGCCGCCCTTCTCGTAGCTCCTGGCAATGTCGGCGGGAACGAAGTTCTCGCGGATCACGCCCTTGCTCGGCGAAGCTTTCTTGATTTCAGCAATCACTGCCGGCTCTTTGAGCTTGGCCTGAGCCAGCAAAGCCTTGGCAAAACCACGGGGTGCATCGGCCGCCTTGGCCAGACTTTCCAGCTCGGCGAGGCTGACACGAGCGCTACGCTCAGCAACTTCCTCGACTTTGCGCGCCAGAATGTTTTCCAGAACCGTCGGTACACTCATCCCTCATTCTCCACTTTGAATACCGCGGTAAATGCACCCAGCTCCTCGAGTTTCTCCCGAGCAAGGCCGGTGTGCAGCGCATCGTGCGCCAGGGCAACACCCTCTTTCAAACTGCTCGCATGGTCGGCGGCGTACAACGCGGCACCGGCATTGAGCATGATCATTTCAGCCGCCTTTTGACCGTTTTCGGTCTTGCGCTTGCCCAGGGCATCGCGGATCAGCTCCAGGGACGCCGCCGGACTATCCACCGCCAGACCATGCAGACTCTGACTTTTCATGCCCAGGTCTTCCGGCTCGACCCAATACTCGGTGATCTGGTCGTTTTTCAGTTCCGCGACAAAGGTTGGTGCCGCCAGGCTGAATTCGTCCAGGCCGTCCTTCGAATGGACCACCAGCACATGCTTGCTGCCCAGACGCTGCAGGACTTCGGCTAATGGCCGGCACAGCGCTTGAGTGAATACGCCCACCACCTGATGTTTCACACCGGCCGGATTCGTAAGCGGGCCGAGCATGTTGAACAAGGTGCGCAACCCGAGTTCCTTGCGCGGGCCGGCGGCGTGCTTCATGGCACTGTGATGGGTCTGGGCAAACATGAAGCCGATGCCGACATTATCGATGCAGCGCGCCACCTGGACCGGGGTCAGGTTCAGGTAGATACCGGCCGCCTCCAGCAAATCGGCACTGCCGCTTTTACCCGAGACCGCGCGGTTGCCGTGCTTGGCCACCGTGCAACCGGCCGCCGCGACCACGAAGGACGACGCGGTCGACACGTTGAAGATGTTGGCACCGTCACCGCCGGTGCCCACCACATCGACTACACCGTCGAGGGTCTTGAGTTCGACCTGGTCCGCCAGCTCACGCATGACCGACACGGCACCGACGATTTCGTCGATGCTTTCGCTCTTCATGCGCATGGCCATCATGAACGCGCCGATCTGCGCGTCCGTGCATTGGCCGGTCATGATTTCGCGCATCACGTCGCGCATTTCATCAGTGCTGAGGTCGAGGTGATCGACGATACGGCCCAGGGCTGTCTTGATATTCATGAATAGTCCTTAGCGCGTGCCGCCGGTTTGTTTGAGGAAGTTGGCGAACAACTCATGGCCCTGTTCGGTGAGGATCGACTCAGGGTGGAACTGCACGCCTTCGATGTTCAGGGTCTTGTGACGCAGGCCCATGATCTCGTCGACCGAGCCGTCTTCCAGTTGGGTCCAGGCGGTCAGCTCGAGGCAATCGGGCAGGGTTTCGCGCTTGACGATCAATGAATGATAGCGGGTGACCGTCAGCGGCCTGTTCAGGCCGGCAAAGACACCTTTGTCTTCATGGAACACCGGGCTGGTCTTGCCGTGCATGACCTGGCGCGCGCGAACCACATCGCCACCAAAAGCCTGGCCGATGGACTGATGGCCCAGGCAGACACCGAGAATCGGCAGTTTGCCGGCGAAGTGCTTGATTACGTCAATCGAGACGCCGGCTTCGGTCGGGGTGCAAGGACCGGGAGAGACGACGATGCGCTCAGGATTGAGGGCTTCGATCTGTGCAACCGTGAGTTCATCGTTGCGCACGACTTTGACCTGGGAGCCCAGCTCACCAAGGTACTGCACAACGTTGTAGGTAAAAGAGTCGTAGTTATCGATCATCAGCAACATGGCGTTAAGAACCTCAAAAATTCACTGACTTAATACAGCCTTCGAATGATTTACCCGCAGCGTCCTGCACTTTGGCGGTCGCTGGAATCGCGAAGCAAAGCGCAATGGCACGAATAAAGAAGGCAAAGCGGTAAAGATCCGGCCGGGCCGGCAGAAGGATTCAGGCGCGCCAACGCCAGCGGGCGTGTGCCTTGATGACTTGATCCAGGAGTTTGCTGACGATCAACACGGGGAAGGTCTCATTTATACGTCTTGGCACAGTAACTTAGCTGGGCAGAGCGTGCAATATGGGGCGGTCGAAGCAAGTGAAACATTCGCCAGGTTCGCGCCGAATGGCATCAGGCTCTATAGTTTTTTGGCACTGTCGTTTCACTCACTAAAACAATAAACAAACGGACTTGCTCATGATCAGACAGACACTGTTTGCACCGCTTGCCGGTTGCCTGCTCGCCATGGCCTGCGCCCAGGCGATCGCGGCACCCAATCCTTATTCGAACTTCATCGTCTTCGGCGACAGCCTCAACGATGCGGGGCAGTTTACCGACACGGGCGGCCCTCCCGGTTCGACCCTGCGCTTCACCAACCGGACCGGGCCGACTTATCAGGACGGCAGCGGCGAAGCCTACTCCGCCAACTCGACCCAATTGCTTGGAGGCAGGCTTGGATTCTCAGCGGACCAGACCGCCGCTTCGACGTCAGCCGCCCGCGCCGCCCAGGGCCTTGCGGATGGTAACAATTGGGCTGTCGGTGGTTACCGCACCGATCAGATCCTCGATTCCATCACCACCGTATCCGCCACGGGTGAACGTGCGCGACTGGGTTACTTACCGACGAATAATTTGCGTGCAGATCCGAACGCACTCTATTACCTCTCCGGCGGCGGTAACGACTTCCTGCAAGGGCGCGTGCAAAGCGGCGCCCAGGCGAATGCCGCTGCGGACCGCCTGGCAAACAGCGTTCAGGTACTGCAAACGGCCGGTGCCCGGTACATCATGGTCTGGCTGTTGCCCGACCTGGGATTGACCCCTGCCATCAATGGCAGCCCTCTGCAGGGGCCTACTTCGCAACTGAGCGCGGCCTTCAACCGACAACTGGTCACTCGACTGGCGGGGATCAATGCCGAAATCATTCCGCTGAACATTCCCCTGTTGCTGCAGGAAACCTTTGCCGACCCAGCGCGATTCGGCTTTGCTACCGGGCAAAACCTGACGGCGACTTGCTTCAGCGGTGACGGCTGTACCGAAAACGCTACCTTTGGCATCAACAGCGCCAACCCGGACCCCAGCCAACTGATTTACAACGATGGGGTGCATCCGACCGAGGCCGGGCAAAAGCTGGTGTCCGATTACGCCTATTCCTTGCTCGCTGCGCCTTGGGAACTGACGCTGCTGCCAGAAATGGCCCACGCCACGTTACGTGCGCATCAGGATGAACTGCGCAGCCAATGGCAATCCGACTGGGAGGACTGGCAGGCCGTTGGCCAATGGCGCGCTATTGTCGCCGGCGGCGGTCAGCATCTGGACGTCGACAGTCAGGACAGCGGCGCCAGTGCCGATGGCAGCGGCTACAACCTGAACATCGGCGGCAGCTATCGCCTCAATGAAGCCTGGCGCGTGGGGGTGGCGGCGGGCTTCTATCGTCAGGATCTGGAAGCAGGCGATAACGATTCGGACTACAAACTCAACAGCTACCTGGCCACGGTATTCGCCCAGTTCCAGCAGAACCGTTGGTGGGCCGATGCCGCGTTGACCGGTGGCAAGCTGGATTACGACAACCTCAAACGCAAATTCGATCTGGGCGGTGGCGAAGGTGCGGAGAAAGGCGACACCGACGGCTACCTTTGGGCCTTTAGCACACGCCTGGGTTATGACATTGCGCAGCCGGGCAGCGACTGGCACCTGTCGCCGTTCATCAGCGCCGATTACACGAAAGTGGACGTCGACGGTTACTCGGAAAACTCCACTCGTTCCACGGCCCTGACCTTTGATGACCAGAAACGCGATTCAAAACGACTCGGCGCCGGGCTGCAGGGTAAATACCGGATCACCCCGCAAACCCAAGTGTTTGGCGAATATGCCTACGAGCGTGAATATGACGATGACGTGCAGAAGGTGAACATTGCCCTCAATAGCCTGCCTTCCCTCGACTTCAGGCTTGAGGGCTATACGCCGCAGAGCCATTTGAATCGCCTGAGCCTTGGCGTCAGCCACAAGTTGACGGCCGATCTGGCGCTACGTGGCGGGTATACGTTGCGCAAGGATGATGACTTTACCCAGCAAGGCATAAACATAGGCGTTGCGCTGGACTTCTGATGCACCAAACAGCAGGCATAAAAAACGCGGCACCCTCACAGGCGCCGCGTTTTTTTATGCTGATGAGATCCCTGTGGGAGCGGGCTTGCCCGCGATGGCGACCTGTCAGTCAACATGAATATTGAATGTTCCGCCCTCTTCGCGGGCAAGCCCGCTCCCACAGGTTTTGCGTGAAGTCAGTTTTCTGGGCTTTGTTCGGCCAGGGCCACCGCACGGAACATCGCGCGGCGTTTGTTCAGGGTCTCTTCCCATTCCAGCGCCGGCACCGAGTCGGCGACGATGCCGCCACCGGCCTGCACGTGCAGTTCGCCGTTCTTGATCACCGCCGTACGGATCGCAATGGCGGTGTCCATGTTGCCGTTCCAGGCGAAGTAGCCGACGGCGCCGCCGTAGACACCACGCTTGACCGGTTCCAGTTCGTCGATGATTTCCATCGCGCGGATTTTCGGTGCGCCGGACAAGGTGCCCGCCGGCAGAATCGCCCGCAGTGCATCCATCGCCGTCAGGCCTGCCTTCAATTGGCCGGTGACGTTGGACACGATGTGCATCACGTTGGAGTAACGCTCGATGACCATCTTCTCGGTGAGTTTCACCGAACCGATTTCCGATACCCGACCGGTGTCATTACGACCCAGGTCGATCAGCATCAGGTGCTCGGCGATTTCCTTGTCATCCGACAGCAGGTCTTTTTCCAGTGCCAGATCGGCCTCTTCGTTCGCACCCCGCGGGCGTGTGCCGGCGATCGGGCGCACGGTGATCAGGTTGTCCTCTACCCGCACCAACACTTCCGGCGAACTGCCGACGACGTGGAAGTCACCGAAGTTGAAGAAGTACATGTACGGTGTCGGGTTGAAGCAGCGCAACGCCCGGTACAGATCGATGGGTGCGGCCTTGAAGTCGATCGACATGCGCTGGGACGGCACGACCTGCATGCAGTCACCGGCCAGGATGTATTCCTTGATGGTGTCGACCGCTTTTTCATAGTCGTCCTGGGTGAAGCTGGAGCGGAACACCGGATCAGCCGCTTGCTGCTTGCTGAAATCCAGGCCAGGGCGCGGGGTGATGGGTTGACGGAGTCTTTCCAGCAACTCCTCCAGTCGCGCGCGCCCTTGCTCGAAGGCGTCTTCCTGCGCCGGATCGGCCAGGACGATTGCGTGCATCTTGCCGGCGAGGTTGTCGAACACCACCACTGCGTCGGACACCATCAGCAGGATGTCCGGTACGCCCAGCGGATCCGGGTTCGGGCACTTGCCCAGGCGCTTTTCCACATAACGTACGCAGTCATAACCGAAATAGCCCACCAGGCCACCGTTGAAGCGCGGTAGGCCGGCGATAGTCGGCACGTTGTAGCGAGCCTTGAAAGCTTCGACGAAAGCCAGTGGGTCTTCTACATCGTGGCTTTCCGTCTCGACGCCGTCGATGGTCACGCTGACGTGATGGTCATGCACCCGCAGCACGGTGCGGCACGGCAGGCCGATGATCGAGTAACGGCCCCACTTCTCGCCGCCCTGCACGGACTCCAGCAAATAGGAGTTGGGCTCGTCGGCCAGTTTCAGGTAGATCGACAACGGCGTGTCGAAGTCGGCCAGGGTTTCGCAGGCAAGCGGGATGCGGTTGTAGCCGGCAGCGGCCAAACGCAGGAATTCTTCGCGGATCATGAGGTGCCTCGTGGCTTGAGGTTCTAACAGTCAGGTATGCAAACGCGCCGGATGACCGGCCAGGATCAAGTCAGGCGCGCCAACGCCAGCGGGCCAGGGCCTTGATGACTTTCATCCAGAGTTTGCGAGTGACCACCACGATGGCGTTTCCAGAAGGGGGTTGAACAGCGTCGGCCAACGTTATCTCAGCGGCCGGGTCCAGGCAACCGCGAATTAGCTTGCGCAGATCGTCGATCACCAGCGCAGGCGATTCTTCGGCGATCGGACGCCCGTGGTTATAGCCGTAGCTCAAGGCCACGCACTTGACCCCCGCCGCTTTCGCCGCCAGCACATCGCTGCGCGAATCGCCGACGAACAAGGATTGCGAGGCCGGGATGTTGGCCATTTTCATCACGAAAAACAGCGCGGCCGGGTCGGGCTTTTTCTGTGGCAGGGTGTCGCCGCCGATGATCCATTTGAAATATCGGCCGATCTTCATCTGATCCAGCAGCGGCGCGACGAAGCGCTCCGGCTTGTTGGTGATCAGCGCCATCTCGACGCCCTGCTTTTGCAGCCATTTCAGGGTATCGCGCACACCGGGGTAGACCACGGTCAAGCCATGGCTGTCGGCATAGGCCTGCATGAAAATCTCCAGCGCACTGTCGGCCTCGGCGTCATCGACCATCGAATGGTCGATACCGCCGGCCAACGCACGGCGCACCAGCACCGGCGCGCCATTACCCACCCATTCACGCACCGCATCGAGACCGGCCGGTGCGCGACCGAGTTTGAGCAGCATCTTGTCCACAGCCACCGCCAGGTCCGGGACCGAGTCGACCAACGTGCCATCCAGATCGAACATCACCAGCCTGGGCAGGCATCCCGGGAACAGCTGCTCAAAGCCACTCATGGGCGAGCCAGCGCCAGTTCGGAACGCATTTTTTCAATCACTTCCTGATAGTTCGGTGCATTGAAGATCGCCGAACCGGCCACGAAGGTGTCAGCGCCGGCCGCCGCGATTTCACGAATGTTGTTCACGTTGACGCCACCGTCGATTTCCAGGCGAATGTCACGACCCGAAGCGTCGATAAGCGCCCGCGCCTCACGCAGCTTGTCGAGGGTGCCAGGGATGAACTTCTGCCCGCCGAAACCCGGGTTGACGCTCATCAGCAGGATCATGTCGACCTTGTCCATCACGTACTTGAGCACGTCCAGCGGCGTCGCCGGGTTGAACACCAGGCCCGACTTGCAGCCGCCTTCGCGGATCAGTTGCAAGGAGCGGTCGATGTGCTGGGTGGCTTCCGGGTGGAAGGTGATGTAGGTCGCGCCCGCTTCGATGAAGTCACCGACGATGCGGTCCACCGGGCTGACCATCAGGTGCGCGTCGATCGGCGCGGTCACGCCGTACTTGCGCAGCGCCGAGCAGACCATCGGGCCAATGGTCAGGTTCGGCACGTAGTGGTTGTCCATGACATCGAAGTGCACGAAGTCGGCACCGGCGGCCAGGACGTTGTCCACTTCTTCACCCAGGCGGGCGAAGTCGGCGGAAAGAATCGACGGAGCAATTACGAAGGGCTGCATGACGCACCTTTTCTGAGCAGAATCACGATGGCGCGCATTGTATACCTCATGCTTTGGCCGGCGCACCGAAAGCGCGATGATCAGTAGGCCGCCCGGTAGATTTTCTCGATATCGACAGCACTCAACCGGCGCGGATTGTTGCGCATCAGGCGCTCGATCCCCGCCGCCTCCACGGCCATCGCCGCAATGGCATCCTCGGGAACCCCGAAACTGCGCAGTCCTTGGGGGATTTCCACGGCCGCGCACAGCTCGGTCATGGCCTCAACGGCTTTGTCGGCCGCTTCATTGGCGCTCAGATGAGCAGTCTTTACGCCCATGGCTTCGGCGATATCCTGCATGCGTTCAACGCAGGCCATCTTGTTCCAGGTCATGACATGGGGCAGCAGCAAGGCATTGCTGACGCCATGGGCAATGTTGAAGCGCCCACCCAGCGGATACGCCAGAGCATGCACCGCGCCGACACCGGCATTACCAAATGCCATGCCCGCCATCAGGCTGGCGGTGGCCATGTCTTCGCGGGCCTGCAGGTTGGACGGGTTGGCGTAGGCCTTGGGCAATGCCTTGGCGATCAGTTTGATTGCACCGATGGCCAGGGCGTCGGTAATCGGCGAGGCATTGACCGACAGATAGGATTCGATGGCATGCACCAGCGCATCGACGCCACTGGCCGCCGTGACACTGCGCGGACAGGTCAGGGTCATCTGCGGGCTGACCAATGCCACGTCCGGCAACAGATAGTCGCTGACGATGCCTTTCTTCAACTGCGCGACCTTGTCGGAAAGGATCGCCACGTTGGTGACCTCGGAACCCGTGCCGGCCGTGGTCGGGATGGCAATCAGTGGCGGGCCCTTGCGCGGCACCTGGTCGACACCGAACAGGTCTTCCAGCGCGCCGTGATAACCAGCGTAGGCCGCCACGCTCTTGGCGATGTCGATGGCACTGCCGCCGCCGAGGCCGATCAGCCCGTCATGCCCTCCGTCGCGATAGACCCGCATGCAGTCTTCGACGATGGCGATTTCCGGGTCCGGCAGCACCCGGTCGAAGATTTCGTAGCTGCGCCCACCCAGCTGCGCCAGCGCCAGCTCTACCATGCCGGATTTGACCAGCGCGGCGTCGGTGACGATCAGCGGGTTATCGATATCCAGACGCGTCAGCTCGGCGGACAGTTGCTCGATGGCCTCTGCGCCAGTGATCAGTTTGTGAGCGATTTTGAAAGAGGAAAGACCCATGTGCGCAGCCTCTTATAGGAGTGGGAGCTGGGCACAATAGTAGCTGGGGATTTGCGGGTGTTTGGTATTCAGATCGTGAATGACCGAAGTGCTTTTGTAGGAGCTGCCGCAGGCTGCGATCTTTTGATCTTGAAAATCAAAGTCAAAAGATCGCAGCCTTCGGCAGCTCCTACAGGGGACCGGGTTAAACCTGGGCGGTACGAAGTTTCTCGCTGCGGCCACGCAGCCATTCCAGGGTCAGCAGCAGGATCACCGAGAACGCAATCAGCAGCGTCGCGGCGGCGGCGATGGTCGGGCTGAGGTTTTCGCGGATGCCGCTGAACATCTGCCGTGGCAAGGTCGCTTGCTCGGGCCCGGCGAGGAACAGCGTTACCACCACTTCATCGAACGAAGTGGCGAAGGCGAACAACGCACCGGAAATCACCCCGGGTGCGATCAACGGCAGGGTCACCCGGCGGAACGCGGTCAGCGGTGAAGCACCGAGGCTGGCAGCGGCGCGCACCAGGTTCTGGTTGAAACCCTGCAAGGTCGCCGACACCGTGATGATCACGAACGGCACACCCAATACCGCATGCACCACGATCAGCGAGAAGAAGCTGTTGCCCAGACCCAACGGCGCAAAGAACAGATAGCTGGCCACACCGATGATCACCACTGGCACCACCATCGGCGAAATCACCAGCGCCATCACCAGCGGTTTGCCGGGGAAGTCGCCACGGGTCAGGCCGATGGCCGCCAGCGTACCAAACACCATCGCCAGCACCGTGGCCGCCGGGGCGACGATGATGCTGTTCTTCAGGGCGCGCATCCATTCCGCCGAGGCGAAAAAGTCGTGGTACCACTGCAGCGAGAAGCCTTGCAGCGGGTACACCAGGAAACTGCCGGAGTTGAACGACAGCGGGATGATCACCAGCACCGGCAGGATCAGGAACAACAGGATCAAGCCGCAGAGTATCCGCAAGCTGTAGAACCACACCCGCTCAATGGGGGACATATAAGGACTCAGCATTTCATTCTCCCCTTAGCTCAGGCGCAGGCGACTGGCGCCCACCAGCCAGCTGTAAATCAGATAAAGCACGACCGTCGCGAGCAACAGCAGCCCGCCGAGTGCGGTCGCCATGCCCCAGTTGATGCTGGTGTTGGTGTAGAAGGCGACGAAGTAGCTGACCATCTGATCGTTCGGGCTGCCCAGCAACGCCGGGGTGATGTAGTAGCCGATGGCGAGGATGAACACCAACAGGCACCCGGCGCCGACACCGGCATAGGTTTGCGGGAAGTACACCCGCCAGAAACTGGCGAACGGATGGCAGCCGAGGGAAATCGCGGCGCGCATGTAGGTCGGCGAAATGCCTTTCATCACGCTGTAGATCGGCAGGATCATGAACGGCAGCAGGATGTGCACCATGGAGATGTAGACGCCGACCCGGTTGAACACCAGCTCGATCGGCTTATCGATGATGCCCATGGCCATCAGGCCGCTGTTGATCAGGCCACCCGATTGCAGCAACACGATCCACGCCGCGACACGCACCAGGATCGAGGTCCAGAACGGCAGCAACACCAGAATCATCAGCAGGTTGCTCTGGCGCGACGGCAAGTTCGCCAGCAGGTAAGCCAGTGGATAGGCAAGGACCAGGCAGATCACGGTGATGACCAGGCCCATCCAGAAGGTGCGGGCGAAGATGTCGAGGTAGATCGCCTGGTCCGGAGTGGCCGGGGCGATTTCGCCGAGGTCGTCGATGCGGTGGTCGACGGCGGCCAGCAAATAGTACGGGGTGATGCTGCTGGTGTTGCGGCGTACGGCTTGCCAGTAGGCCGGGTCGCCCCAGCGTTCGTCGAGACCTTCCAGCGCTTCTTTATAAGAGGCCGGTTCAGTGGCGAACGGCAAGGCGCGGGCGGTCTTGGTCAGCAGGCTGCGGTAGCCGGCCAACTCCATGTTCAAGCGTTTGGACAAATCGCCCAGGGTCTGATTCTTGCGCGCTTCGGCGAGGTCTTCGCTGGCCGCCTTGTACACGGGTTCCGCAGGCAGGCCGCGGCCGTCCCAGCTGGCAATGGCTGCCACGGTGCGCGGCATGCCGCCGACCACTTCCGGGTTACCCACGCTTTTGTAGAGCAGCGCCACGATTGGCACCAGGAACACCAGCAACAGGAACAGCACCAGCGGCGCGATCAACGCCTGGGCCTTCCAGCGGTTGACCCGCTCGGCATGCTTGAGCCGCTGCTTCAAGGTGGGGTCAGTGCCCGCGTTCACGGGAACGGCGATAGCCATGGCGTACTCCGGAAATCTTTGATCGTTACAGAGGTGGCACTCTTTGAATGTGAGTCCACCTCTGTTCTTGATAACAACTGATCACCTGTAGGAGCCTGGCTTGCCAGCGATGAACGATAACGGGGTCTGGCTGATACACCGTGCCGCCCGGATCGCTGGCAAGCCAGCTCCTACAGGTTTAATCGCACGTTATTTGGCAGCCCAGGAATTGAAGCGCTGTTCCAGTTGCTCACCGTTGTCAGCCCAGAAGCTGACGTCGATCTGCACCTGGTTGGCGATGTTTTCCGGGGTGGTCGGCATGTCCTTCAGGACATCCTTGGCCAGCAACGGAACAGCCTGGGTGTTGGCCGGGCCGTATGCGATGTTTTCCGAGTAGGTCTTTTGCTGCTGCGGCTGCACCGAGAAGGCGATGAATTTCTTCGCAGCTTCGGCACGCTTGGCGTCCAGGCCTTTTGGAATGGCCCATGCGTCGAAGTCGTAGATGCCGCCGTTCCACACCACTTTCAGGTTGCTTTCTTTCTGCACGGCAGCGATGCGACCGTTGTAGGCCGAGCTCATGACCACGTCACCAGAAGCGAGGTACTGCGGTGGTTGTGCACCGGCTTCCCACCACTGGATGCTTGGCTTGAGTTCATCAAGCTTTTTGAACGCGCGGTCCTGACCATCCTTGCTGGCCAATACCTTGTAGACGTCTTTCGGCGCAACGCCGTCGGCCATCAGCGCGAATTCCAGGGTGTACTTCGCGCCTTTACGCAGGCCACGCTTGCCCGGGAACTGCTTGGTGTCCCAGAAATCCACCCAACTGGTTGGTGCGGTTTTCAGCTTGTCGGCGTTGTAGGCCAACACGGTCGACCACACGAAGAAACCCACGCCACACGGCTGGATAGCGCCTTTGACATAGTCTTCGCTCTTGCCGAACAGTGCCGGGTCGAGCTGTTCGAACATGTCTTCGTCGCAACCGCGGGACAGTTCCGGCGACTCCACTTCCACCAGGTCCCAGGACACGCTCTTGGTGTCGACCATGGCTTTTACCTTGGCCATTTCGCCGTTGTACTCGCCCGCCACGATCTTGCCGTTGCCTGCCGCTTCCCACGGTGCGTAGAAGGCTTTGACCTGCGCGGCCTTGTTCGCCCCGCCAAAGGACACCACGGTCAGGTCCGGGCCAGCCGCCATCGCGCTGGCTGCCCCCATCATGCCCAGTGCCAGAGCGGTGAATTTCAGGGATCTCAACATTTATTGTTCTCTCCACGTGCAGGGTTGGTGTTGTTGAAGCCGGGGCGATCAATGCGCCTCTAGAAGTGGATCGAGCGCGCGAACGTGTTCGACCTGCCAGCCAAGCGGTACCACATCGCCGACCGCGAGCGCAGGATCCAGCTCGGCAATCGGTTGTTTCACGAAGAAGTCGGTCTTGCCACAGACTTCCAGGCGAACCCGGACGTGGTCGCCCAGATAGATGAATTCCGCCACCCTTCCCGAGAAGCGGTTGACGCACGACTCACTGGAGCCATTGAGGCTCACGCGTTCCGGGCGAATGGACAAGGTGACGGGTTCGCCGGTCTGGCCGACATTGACGGCCAGGGCTTCGACCTTTTCACCGCGACTCAACTCGACGATACAACGATCGCCGGTCTGGCTGTGCAGGCGGCCATTGAGGCGGTTGTTTTCGCCGATGAAGTTGGCGACGAAGGTGTTTTTCGGCTCTTCATAAAGGGTGCGCGGGGGAGCGATCTGCTGGATTTCGCCTTGATGGAACACCGCCACCCGGTCGGACATGGTCAGCGCTTCGCCCTGGTCGTGGGTCACGTAGACCACGGTCACGCCCAGACGCTGGTGCAGGTGCTTGATTTCCATCTGCATGTGTTCGCGCAGTTGCTTATCGAGGGCGCCGAGGGGTTCGTCCATCAGCACCAGCTGCGGTTCGAACACCAGAGCGCGGGCCAGTGCCACGCGCTGCTGCTGACCACCGGACAATTGCGCCGGGTAACGCTGGGCGAACGTATCGAGTTGCACCATGCTCAGGACTTTTTTGACTTTGTCGCTGACGTCGCTTTTATTCAGCCCGCGCACGGTCAGCGGGAACGCCAGGTTCTCGGCCACCGTCATGTGCGGGAACAACGCGTAGTTCTGGAACACCATGCCGATGTCACGCTTGTGCGGTGGCACGTTGTTGATGGCGCGACCGGCCAGCAGGATTTCGCCCGCGGTCGGTGTTTCGAAACCGGCGAGCATCATCAGGCTGGTGGTCTTGCCGGAGCCGGAGGGCCCGAGCAAGGTCAGGAATTCGCCTTTGCGAATGTCCAGGTTGAGGTCCTTGACGATCAGGTTCTCGCCATCGTAGCTCTTCTGCACTCCACGAAAGCTGACCAGAACATCATTGGCCCCTGCGCTTGAATCGACCTGGCTCATACCCACACCCTTGTTGTTGATGACTGCTGTGGACTAAGCCTAGTGGACGCTGGGGACCACGCAAATCGGGGGGCAAGAGAGAATCGCCTCAGCCATATGGAAGACTGGGGGTAGGGATTGCCCTACAAGGATGGCGCGTTTGGGTAGAGGCAGCGGCAAGCTTTCAGCTACAAGCCGCAAGTCAGAGCAAAAGCAGCTTGTCCGGTATGTCGCAAATGGATATGCCACAACCGAACCTGTGGGAGCGGGCTTGCTCGCGAAAGCGGTGCGTCAGTCGATATATCTGGACCTGATACACCTCTTTCGCGAGCAAGCCCGCTCCCACAGGGGGGTCGGTGTTTTCAGAGAAGTTTGTGTTCCATCGCGTATTTCACCAGCTCTGCCAGTGAGGTGATGTTGAGTTTCTGCATCAACCGCGCCTTGTGGGTGCTGATGGTTTTGCTGCTCAATGCCAGTTGCTGGGCGATGTCGTTGACGTTGGCGCCCTGGGCCAGGCGTTCGAACACGGAAAACTCACGTTCCGAGAGCAATGAGTGCAACGGCCGCGAATCGGTCAGGCCGACTTCGAAGACCATCCGGTCGGCCAGGTCCGGGTCGATGTAGCGCCCTCCCGCGGCTACCCGGCGGATGGCTGTCAGCAACAGGGCCGGATCACTGTCCTTGGTGGCATAGCCCGCCGCACCAACCTTCAAGGCCCGCGCGGCCATCTGCGCCTCGTCGTGCATCGACAACACCAGGATCACCGGCGGATTGTTCAAGGCACGAATCCGCGGAATTGCCTCGAGGCCGTTGATCCCCGGCATGGAGATATCCAGCAGCACCACTTCGCAGGGCACGTGCCGCAAGGTCTCGAGCAACTGTTCGCCATTGCTCGCCTCCCCCACCACAAGCAAGTCCTTGGCCAGGCCGATCAATTGCTTGATGCCTTCACGCACGATGGTGTGGTCTTCGGCTACCAGTACACGGATCACTTACCTCTCCTCATCCAGGGGTACTCGCACGATCAGGGTCGTGCCCTCACCCGGCTCACTCTCAAGGGACAGCTGCCCGCCCATGATCAACACCCGCTCGCGCATGCCCACCACCCCAAAGGATGTCGGCCTGCCGCTCGAGGCGACAAATCCTACGCCATCATCGCTGACGGTCAGGCACAGGTCGTCACCCTCAATCGCCAAAGTCAGTTCGACAGTATGCGCCTGGGCGTGACGCATGACATTGGTCAAGGCCTCCTGAAGGATACGAAACAGGCCGATGGCCTTGGCATCACTGAGCACCGGCAAGTTTTCCGGCACCTGTACCAGACACGGAATCTGCGTGCGCGCCTCGAAGCGACGCGCCTGCCACTCGATGGCCGAAGCAATCCCGGCGTCCAGAATCGGCGGTCGCAAAGCCGTCGCTACATCGCGTACCAGCTGGAAAAGTTGGCCGATCAAACGCTTCATGCTGTTCAACCGCTCGTTCAACCCGGGATCGAGTTGCGCATAAGCCAGCTCGCACATGGACGTTTCCAGCTTGAGCACCGTCAACATCTGGCCCAGTTCGTCGTGGACTTCCCGGGCAATACGGGCCTTTTCCTCTTCGCGCACGCTCTCCAGGTGCGCGGACAATTCCCGCAATTGCCCACGGGAGCTGGCCAGTTCCAGCTCGATGCGCTTGCTCTCGCTGATGTCCCAGACAATCCCATCCCAGACGTAGGCGCCATCCTCGAGTTGCCGGGTGATCGCCTTGATTTCAGCCCAACGCTGCTCGCCCTGTCGCGTCAGGATTCGCCCTTGCCAGGACCAGTCGCTGTCGGTGTCCAGCGCATGATCCTGGGTCTGGTGATAGCTCGCCTTGTCGTCCGGATGCACCAGGCTGCGCAGACCTTTGTCACGATGGGCCAGGGTGGCCGGCGAGTAACCCACCAGGCTCTCGCTGCCTTCACTGATGTAGGCAAAGTCGATCTGGCCCGTCACCGGCGCCCGCTCCAGGCGAAAGACCAGGCCAGGCACATTCGCCGCGATCCCTTGCAAGCGCGCTTCACTTTCCTGCAGCGCCGCCAAGGCGCGACGCCTTTCGGTGACATCGGTCAGGTAGACCACCAGGTACTCGCCATCGCGAAAGCGCAGGAAGCTCAACGAGACATCGGCCGGCAGCACGCTGCCATCGGCCCTCAGGCAATGGGTTTCGAAACTTTGCGGCGCGTCGTCGCTGGCCCTGGCGCGCTTCCACAGGTTCAACCAGCGATCCATGTGCAGGCCGGGCTCGAAGTCGATCAATGGCCGCTCGATGATCCCACCAGGCGGATAGCCCAGCATGGTTTCGGCGGCGCGGTTGGCGTAGCGCACGTGACTGTCCCAGTTCACCCACAGAATGCCGACGGTACTCTGGTCGATGGAAAACTGCGTGAGTCGCAGGGCTTCTTCGCTGGCGGCGCGCAGGGCAATGTCAGCCTGCGCCGCCGCCAGGCGTTGCTCCAGGCTGTGCTGCTGGCGCCGTTGCCAGAACACGATGGCCATGGCGCTGAGCGCCACTACCAGCATCAGCAGGCAGAGGTTTTGCCAGAACCCCGGAGATTCGCTGAGCCGAGGATACTTGGGTTGCAGCCATTGGTTGTGCAGCGCCTCCAGATCCTTGGCCGGGATCGCCCGCAGCGCGCTTTCGACAATACCGGCCAACTCTGGCAGGTCGCGCCGCGTGGCCACCCGCAGCAGCTGTGGCAAGCCGATATCCCCGACCACCACCAACCCGGCGAACTCCGGCTCGACGGACAGGCGCCCCAATTGCGCCTCGTCGACCACCGCGTAGGCCGCTTGCTGGCTCAGCAACAGCTGCAACGCCTGGCGTTCGACCGGCACCCCCTGCAGGTTCAAATGCGGGTAGTTGCCGCGCAGGTAATCGGCGGTGGCACTGGGCATGCGTACGGCGACGCGGGTTTGGCTGTCGAGTTTCTCCAGTTCCACCGCACCGGTGCTTTTCTGGTCGCTGACCACCAGTTGCGGCACCCGCATGTACGGATCGGAAAACTGCCAGAGGCGCAGACCGCCCGGGGTCTGGGTCAACCCCGGGGCGATGTCGATTTCGCCTGCGCGGGCGGCCGCTTCCAGTTGCTCCAGGTCAGGAAAGTTGCGCCAGCTCAGTTCCACCTTGAGCGACTTGGCGAGCCACTTCATCAGCTCGACATTGACCCCGGACAAGCGCTGCAAGCGGCGGTCGTACTGGGCGTAGGGCGCTTGCAACACCAACCCCACCCGCAGATCGCCCTGCTGCGCCAGCCATTGCTGCTGGCCTGCCGACAACGGCGCGACATGCGCCGGTGGCGCGGCGGCCGCCCAGCCCATCAAGGGCAACCACAAACAGCCGATAACCCACAGGCAGCGAAAAAGCATCATCGATCTCTCACACACTGACAAATACTGACCAACCCATTAGGCTGCCGGGATAACTTCTGGCCTGGAATATCCGATGCTCCCTGTCTACCGCCTGGCACTGCCAGCATTGTGCCTGTCGCTGATCCTGCCATGGGCTTTTTCCGCGGCAGCTGCCGCAGAGGCAAAACCCGCCGAAGAAAAACCACTCGAACGCCAACCATTGCCTGAGCGTAGTCAGGAAGAAGCCGCTGCACTCGAGCGAAAAATTCCGCTTCAAGAACAGCAACAACTGCAAGCGGGCAGCGATACATTCCTGGCCCTGTGGAAGCCGGCCAACTCCGCTGACCCCAAAGGCGCGGTGATTATCATCCCTGGCGCAGGCGAAACCGTTGACTGGCCGCAAGCAATCGGTCCGCTGCGTCGCCAATTGCCGGATGCGCAATGGAGCAGCCTGAGTATCACCCTGCCAGATTTGCAAAGTGATGCCATTGCGCCACGCGTGATGGAAGCCGCTCCAGCCCCCAAGGCCCCGGACGTCGGCAGCAAAGACTCGACCACCGCGGCCCCGATTGAACAGGCGGCGGGCGGCGAAGCCGAGGTGGCGGACAAGGCCGTCGCCGAAACCGCCGACGAGCAAAGCAAGGCTGACGCCGAGCGAATCTTCGCCCGAATCGACGCGGCCATCGCTTTTGCCGAACAGCAAAGCGTCCGCAGCATCGTCTTGCTGGGGCATGGCACGGGTGCCTATTGGGCCGCGCGGTATCTGAGCGAGAAGCAGACGGCGCAAGTCGAGCGCTTCGCCATGGTCGCCGCGCAGACGCCGGTCAAAGTGACACCAGAACTGGACGAACTCGCGCCAACCCTAAAGCTGCCCACCGTCGACCTCTTCTACATGGACAAGCCGCTGGATCGCAACGCGGCGCTGGCTCGCTTGCAGGCTAGCAAGCGCGTGAAGACTTCGGCCTTCAGCCAGGTCTCGCTCAAGGCTTTGCCGGGCAATAACAAGGCACAACAGGAGCAATTGGTGCGTCGGGTGCGGGGCTGGTTGAATCCGCAAAATGCGGCGGACTGATTGACCGGGTCGCTGCTAGCGAAAATCCCGCCGCTGACGAATCAACGTATAGGCATTATGCAGCTCGCGCGTCTTGTCGGTGGCCTCGCGAACCTGCGACGCGGTTGCACCACTGCCGGCAATCTTGTCCGGGTGATGGCGACTGAGCAGGCGTCGATAGGCACGCTTGATCTGGGCGGGCTCACTGGTCGCGGACACCCCCAGCAACCGCAAGGCGTCCTGATAGCTTGTAATGACACTGCTGACCGGCGGTCGATGCTGCGGCTCGTAATCGGTTGCCAGCCCCTTGACCTGTGGCGCGCTCCACCCCAGCCAACTGCCCCACTGGAACAGCAGTTCACGCTCGCGGGTACCGGCATGACCATCGGCCCAAACCATCCGCCAGCAAGCGCGCAAGACCCCTTCTGCGGCAAAAGGCTGAGACCTCAGCCGGAGCAGATGACCCCGCAACCGGTCACTGCCCGCCTTGCCCCTATTGAACGCGGCAATCGCCCGTCGCTGTGCCGATTCGGACATTTCCAGGGCACGCATCTCCGCGCGGGCCTGCTGGATATGCCCCTCCACTACCCTTCCATCACACTTGGCCAGGCGCCCCAGTAATACAAACAGCAACTCGTCGTTGCGCAGGACCGGTCGCCCCCCGAGCTTTTCCCGCAGATGCGCCCAACTTTGCAGGGCCAGGTGCCTGTCCAGCACCTGCCCCATCAAGGCCCCAAGCATGGCCCCGGGAATACTGGCGATGGCAAAGCCCGCTCCGGCTCCGATCAGAGTCCCTGGCCACAGCATGTCAGCGGCTCGCTTCGATCAGGGATTCAGCTTCCGCCAGGCGCTCGTGGGTGCCGACATCGACCCAAAGACCTTTCAGACGTTCGCCGGTCACTTGCCCTTCAGCCATGGCCTTGCGCAACAATGGCGCAAGCTTGAACGCCCCTGCCGAGCAGCCATCGAACAGCTGTGGATGCAGCACGGCGATACCGCTGTAGGTCAGGGTGGCGGCGTCCGGCTGACCGTCCCGGACCTGGTCACCGGTCAGGCTGAAGTCGCCGGCGAGGTGATGGGGTGGGTTGTCGGCCAGCACCAGGTGCGCCAGCCCGGCGATGGGTTGATGCAGCACGCTGAAGTCATAGTCGGTCCAGATATCCCCGTTGACGACAAGGAAAGCCTCGTCACCCAACAACGGCAACGCGCGGAAGATTCCGCCACCGGTTTCCAAGGGTTCGCCTTCGGCGGAGTAGCGAATGCTGACACCGTAGCGCGATCCATCGCCGAGATAGTCTTCGATCTGCTGACCGAGCCAGGCATGATTGATCACAATCTCGGTAAACCCGGCAGCGGCCAACGCTCGCAGGTGGTACTCGATCAGCGGCACGCCACCGGCGCGGACCAGCGGCTTGGGCGTGGTCAGGGTCAAGGGACGCATGCGCTCGCCCTTGCCTGCCGCCAGAATCATTGCCTTCATGCCGGCACTCCAGCACGCAGGCTGGCCAGCAGAACATCCAGTTCAGCCAGCTCAGGACGCCGCGCGATCACTGCATCTATATAAGCAAAGAAGCGTGGCACATCAGCCAGGTAACGCGGCTTGCCATCCCGGTGGCAAATGCGCGCGAAGATACCGATCACTTTCAGGTGACGCTGCACCCCCATCAGGTCGCTGGCGCGCAAAAAGTCTTCAAAGTCAGGCTGCACCGGAATATCCAGCGCAGCCGCTTGCTGCCAGTAATTTTCCAGCCAGCCGCGCACGCGCTCCTCGGGCCAACTGAGGAAGGCATCCTTGAACAGGCAGGTCACGTCGTAGGTGACAGGACCGTAGACGGCGTCCTGAAAGTCCAGCACACCGGGATTGGGTTCGCTGAGCATCAGGTTGCGCGGCATGTAGTCGCGGTGCACCAGGACTTTCGGCTGGGCCAATGCACTGTCGATCAACAGATCGCTGACCTGCTGCCAGAGCACTTGCTGCGCCGCATCGAACTCGATGCCCAACTCATGCTTGACGTACCACTCGGGGAACAACTCCAGCTCGCGGCGCAACAACGCCACATCGTAACTCGGCAATGGCGCAACCATCGGCAACTGCTGGAACGCCAGGAGCGCTTGCAGGGCATCCTTGAACAAATCGTCGGCGTTTTCGCTGTCGATCACATCCAGGTACGTCTTCGCCCCCAGGTCATTGAGCAAAAGAAATCCGCGTTCAAGGTCTTCGGCGTAGATTTTCGGCACATTTATTCCGGATTTCGCCAGCAGAAAAGCGATATCCACGAAAGGCTTGCAGTTTTCCTGGGGCGGTGGCGCATCCATCACGATCAAGCTTCTGCCTGCGCCTTCCCAACGGAAATAGCGCCGAAAACTCGCGTCGCTGCTGGCCGCAGTCAACGTGGCCGGGGGGACGGCACCCCATCCCTGTTGCGCAAAAAGGATTGCCAGCTGTTCATCGAGCCAAACTTTCAGGTGTTGCAAACGTAGATCTTGGTCAGGCATTGCAAGGGTCTCCGACGGCGCTAGCCGTCAAGCGGGTCATGCTTTATTATCCAGCATCATTTGCAGACCATCGAGAGGCGTGCGGCCCACACCGCGGGCAGATGGCACGCAGGAAGCCCGGACTATTAAGATGGCATTGAAATCCCCCGCGTTTCGTAAAAAATTTCCGTTGTTGATGACCGGCAGTTTGCTGGCTCTGCAACCCTTGGCCACCCCTTTCGTGGTCGCCGCGGAACAGTATGACTGCTCGGCCTCCGCTTCGGGAGCCTGGAGTTGTGCGCCAAAATCGCCGGCGGCTGCATTGCCACCTCGTCCGGTTCATGACGGCAGCGCAGTCAGCGCCACCGGCGAGACACCCGCCGAAACGGGTACCAGCGAAGACACGGGGGCCAAACCCGCACTGGTCACCGAATCCAAAGGCCGTGGCCTGAAGTCGCGTAGCGCAGACTACAGCCACCTCGACTGGGTTCCGCGCGAGCAGCTCACTGCAGCACAATTGGCCGAAACCGGTCCTTATTGCTCTGGTTCCTATATCGAACCGACTCGTCCTGGCATGAATGACAAGACGAATAAAAGTGACGCCCCAACCTTTATCGGCGCCAAAGCCTCCCGCTACAAGCAGGATGAGCAAGTCGCCACCCTGGCCGGTGACGTGGTCATGCGCCAGGGCAGCATGCAGGTCGAGGCCGACGAAGCCAACCTTTACCAGGCCGAGAGCCGTGGTGAGCTAAGCGGCAACGTGCGCATTCGCGACAACGGCGCACTGATCGTGGGCGACCACGCGGATGTGCAACTCGATACCGGTGAAGCCAAGGTCGACAACGCCGAATACGTGATGCACAAATCGCGTATCCGCGGTAACGCGCTGTACGCCAAGCGTGCCGAGAACGCGATCATCCGCCTCAAGGATGGTACGTACACCACGTGCGAACCGAACAGCAACGCCTGGCAGCTCAAGGGCAACAACATCACCCTGAACCCGGCCACCGGCTTCGGTACTGCGACCAACGTGACGCTGCGGGTCAAGGACATTCCGGTCCTGTACACGCCGTATATCTATTTCCCGATCGACGACCGTCGTCAATCCGGCTTCCTGCCGCCGACCATCGGTACCGGCAGCGACACCGGCTTCCTGCTGGTCACGCCGTACTACTTCAACCTGGCACCGAACTACGATGCCACGCTGTACCCGCGCTACATGAGCAAGCGTGGCTTGTTGATGGAAGGCGAATTCCGCTACCTGACCAAGTCCAGCGAAGGTCAGTTCGGCGCGGCGTACCTCAATGACGAGAACGACGATCGCAAGCTGCAGACCGATTACGATAAAACCCGCTACATGTACAACTGGCAGCACAAGGGTGGTCTCGACTCGCGTGTCCTGACAGAAGTCGACTACACCAAGATCAGCGATCCTTATTACTTCCAGGATCTGCAGACCGACCAGATTGGCGTGAAGAGTGCCGACTACGTTAACCAGCAAGGTGCGGTCACCTATCGCGGCGACAGCTACACCGCTCGCGTGAATGCCCAGGCTTATCAACTGGCGACCGTGTCGAACATCACGCCATATGACCGCTTGCCACAGATCACCTTTGACGGGGCGCTGCCGTACCATCCCGGCGGACTGGATTTCAAGTACAACACTGAACTCGTACGGTTCGACCGCGATTTGAAAACCGGCAACTTTATCGATGAAGACGGTGGCCCGCTTAACGCGGATGGCACCGTCGGTACGCCGCGCCTGGACAACAACGTCAACGGTCTGGCCCGAGCCAATGGCGACCGACTTAATCTTGCGCCCTCCGTCAGCCTGCCGCTGGAGTCGTCCTATGGTTTCCTGAAACCGACCCTCAAGTATCAGTACACCCAGTACCAACTTGATCTCGATGGAACTGGCAAGCAACAGATTATCGACAACCAGAATGCTGCTGCTCAATTTGGAACCAATTACGTCGGAGGTGAATTTGGCAGTCATCAGAACCGTGGCGTGCCAATCGCCAGCATCGACAGCGGCCTGTATTTCGATCGCAAGACCAACTGGTTTGGCAAAGACTATAACCAGACCCTTGAGCCACGCCTGTTCTACCTCTACGTACCCGAGAAGGACCAGGAAGACATTCCTGTCTTCGATACCGGCGAAATGACCTTCAACTATTCATCGCTGTTCCGCGACAATCGCTTCTACGGTTCTGACCGTGTCGGCGATGAGAACAAGCTGTCCCTTGGTCTAACCAGCCGATGGATAGAAGAAAATGGCTTCGAGCGTCAACGCATCAGCGTCGGCCAGGCCCTGTACTTCAAGGATCGCGAAGTCCAATTGCCGGGGATCGATGCCAAAACCCGCGAAGACGCGCACTCCGATGTTTCGCCTTATGCACTTGAGTACGAGTATCGCTGGAACCGCGATTGGCGCACCACTGCCGATTACAACTGGGACCCGGACAGCCGCAGCCCTCGTTCGGGCAGCGCGATGTTCCACTACCAACCTGAAGACAACCCGAACAAGGTTATCAACGCCGGCTATCGCTATCGCAATGACCAGGTTCGTTACGACCAAAACACCGGTCAGTGGCAAGTAGGCGGTGGTGACTACGGCGTCCCGGGCCAGCCTGACTACGTGAAGGATTACTACAAGATCGTACAGCACGACTTCTCGGTAATCTGGCCGGTCGTGCCACAATGGAACGTCATCAGCCGTTGGCAATATGACTACAACCGCAACCGCACTCTGGAAGCCTTCGGTGGTTTCGAATATGACAACTGCTGCTGGAAACTGCGTCTGATCAACCGTTACTGGGTCGACTATGAAGAGTTCAGCCAGGAAGCACCGCAAAACGAAAAAGGCGACCATGGCGTCTTCCTCCAAATTGTTCTGAAGGGACTCGGTGGCCTCACCGGCTCGAAAGTAGAGAGTTTCCTAGACAGAGGCATTCAAGGTTATCGTGAACGTGAAGACCAAGCTTTCTGATTGTCTGCGCCCGCTTTTGCTGGGCGCGCTGTTCCTGGGTACCGCGGCCAACGCCGCGGTACAGTCCATCGATAAAGTGGTGGCCATTGTCGACAACGACGTGGTCATGCAGAGCCAACTGGACCAACGGGTCCACGAAGTCCAGCAAACCATCGCCAAGCGCGGCTCCGCCGTGCCACCGGCCAGCGTACTGGAGCAACAGGTGCTTGAGCGCCTGATCGTCGAGAACCTGCAACTGCAGATCGGCGAACGTTCCGGCATCCGTATTACCGATGAAGAACTGAACCAGGCTGTCGGCACCATTGCCCAGCGCAATAACATGTCGATCGAGCAATTCCGCGCTGCCCTCACTCATGACGGTCTGTCCTACGATGACGCGCGTGACCAGATCCGACGTGAAATGGTCATCAGCCGTGTGCGCCAGCGCCGGGTGGCCGAGCGAATCCAGGTGTCCGAGCAGGAAGTGAAGAACTTCCTCGCTTCAGACCTGGGCAAAATGCAGCTGTCCCAAGAGTTCCGCCTGTCCAACATCATGATTGCCACGCCGGAAAGCGCCAATTCCGAGGCCATTCAGGCTGCAGCCAAACAGGCTGACGCGGTGTACCAGCAGCTCAAGCAAGGCGCTGACTTCGCTCAATTGGCCCTCGCCAAATCCGCCAGCGAAACCGCACTGGAAGGCGGCGACATGGGCTGGCGTAAAGCCGCACAGTTGCCACCTCCGTTCGATCAGCTGCTGAGCACCATGGCGGTTGGCGACATCACTCAGCCAATGCGCACGCCAGGTGGCTTCATCATCCTGAAGATCACCGGCAAGCGTGGTGGTGAAGCCCAGGTACGCGACGAAGTGCATGTCCGCCACATCTTGGTCAAACCAAGTCCTATCCGTGACGAAGCTAAAACCAAGGCCTTGGCCGAGTCGCTCTACAGCCGCATCGAATCGGGTGAAGACTTCGGCGAACTGGCGAAAAGCTACTCGGAAGATCCGGGTTCCGCGCTCAATGGCGGCGACTTGAACTGGATCGACCCGAGCGTATTGGTTCCAGAGTTCCGCGAAGTGATGGCCAAGACCCCGCAAGGTCAGCTGTCCAAGCCGTTCCAGACTCAATACGGCTGGCACGTCCTGGAAGTCCTTGGCCGTCGCGCCACAGACAGCACCAACCAGGCTCGCGAGCAACAAGCGATGACCGTACTGCGTAACCGCAAATACGATGAAGAGCTGCAAACCTGGCTGCGTCAGATCCGTGACGAAGCGTACGTGGAAATCAAACTCCCTGGCGCCGACCAGGCAGCGCAGTGAAACCCCAACGTTTCGCGCTGACACCCGGCGAACCAGCCGGCATAGGTCCCGACCTGTGCCTGCTGCTCGCCTCGCACGCCCAGCCACACCCCCTGATTGCCATCACCAGCCGCGACCTGCTCCTTGAGCGGGCCGCGCAGCTGGGTGTGGCTGTCGATGTGCTGCCCGTCACGCCGGACAACTGGCCGGATGCTCCCGCTCCCGCCAACAGCCTGTATGTCTGGGATACACCGCTCAACGCCAAGGTCGTCGCCGGGCAACTGGACAAGGCCAATGCCGCTTTCGTCCTGGAAACCCTGACCCGAGCGGGCCAAGGCTGCCTGGATGGGCATTTTGCCGGCATGATCACCGCCCCGGTGCACAAAGGCGTGATCAATGAATCCGGTATCGCCTTTTCCGGGCACACGGAATTCCTCGCTGACCTGACCCATACCGCGCAAGTGGTGATGATGCTCGCCACTCGCGGGCTGCGCGTGGCGCTGGTCACTACTCACCTGCCTCTGCGCGAGATTGCCGATGCGATCACACCTGAGCGGCTGGAGCGGGTCACGCGAATCCTGCACACCGACCTGCAACAAAAATTCGGCATTGCCCAGCCACGCATCCTGGTGTGCGGGCTCAACCCCCATGCCGGTGAAGGCGGACATCTGGGCCATGAAGAAATCGATATCATCGAACCCACGTTAGAGCGCTTGCGCGGCGAAGGCATGGACCTGCGCGGCCCCTTGCCCGCCGACACTCTGTTTACCCCCAAATATCTGGAGCACTGCGATGCAGTGCTGGCGATGTACCACGACCAGGGCCTGCCTGTGCTGAAATACAAAGGCTTCGGCGCAGCAGTCAATGTGACCCTCGGCTTGCCGATCATCCGCACATCGGTCGACCACGGCACCGCCCTGGACCTGGCCGGCAGCGGCAAGATCGACACCGGCAGCCTGCAAGTCGCCCTGGAAACCGCCTACCAGATGGCCGAGACCCGTTTATGACCGAGCAATACCAACACAAGGCGCGCAAGCGCTTTGGCCAGAACTTCCTGCACGATGCTGGCGTTATCGACCGCATCCTGCGCTCCATCCATGCCAAGGCCGAAGACCGTCTCCTGGAAATCGGCCCTGGCCAGGGCGCATTGACCCAAGGCCTGCTCAGCAGCGGCGCCCAGCTCGACGTGGTGGAACTGGACAAGGACCTGATCCCGATCCTCAACCAGCAATTCGCCGGCAAGAGCAACTTCAACCTGCATCAGGGTGATGCGTTGAAGTTCGATTTCACCAGCCTGAATGCCGCACCTGGCAGCCTGCGCGTGGTCGGCAACCTGCCCTACAACATCTCCACGCCGCTGATTTTCCACCTGCTGCACAACGCGCACCTGATTCGCGACATGCACTTCATGCTGCAAAAGGAAGTGGTCGAGCGCCTGGCGGCAGGGCCTGGTGGCGGTGACTGGGGCCGGCTGTCGATCATGGTCCAGTACCACTGCCGGGTCGAACACCTGTTCAACGTAGGGCCTGGTGCGTTCAATCCGCCACCCAAAGTCGACTCGGCCATCGTGCGCCTGGTGCCCCACGCGGCGCTGCCGCACCCGGCCAAGGACCACCGTTTGCTGGAGCGTGTCGTGCGCGAGGCATTCAACCAGCGCCGCAAAACCCTGCGCAACACACTCAAGCTGTTGCTGAGCAACGCCGAAATCGAAGCCGCTGGCGTCGATGGCAGCTTGCGGCCCGAACAGCTCGATCTGGCGGCCTTCGTACGCCTTGCCGATAAGCTAAGCGAACAAGTCCTACAGAAAGCCGCGGACGTCTGACAGAACTGAAGCGTTATCGGGTAGGACACCAGCGTTTATGTCTGGTTTACTATCCGATACCTGGCCTAGACTGATCATCAGTCATGCCCCGCGTTCCGCTTCGTTTTTAAGGCCCTTTGCATGTCCGATCCTCGTTATCAGGTCGACGTCAGCGTCGTCACCCGCTATCTGGCAGAACAGTCGCAACCCGAGCAAGAGCGTTTTGCCTTCGCGTATACCATCACCGTGCAAAATAACGGCTCGCTAGCGGCCAAACTGCTGTCTCGGCATTGGGTCATCACCGATGGCGACGGGCATGTCGAGGAAGTTCGCGGTGCGGGCGTGGTTGGCCAGCAACCGCTGATCGAGCCGGGCGAAAGCCATACCTACAGCAGCGGCACCGTCATGACATCCAAGGTCGGTACCATGCAGGGTACCTACGAGATGCGCGCCGATGACGGCAAACATTTCGATGCCATCATCGCCCCGTTCCGCCTGGCGGTGCCCGGAGCCTTGCACTGATGGCAACCTATGCCGTTGGCGACCTGCAAGGCTGCCTCGACGCATTGCAATGCCTGCTCAAGAAGGTCGCCTTCGACCCGGCAAGCGATCGCCTGTGGCTGGTGGGCGACCTGGTCAACCGCGGTCCGCAGTCGCTGGAAACCTTGCGCTTCCTCTATAGCATCCGCGAATCGCTGGTGTGCGTGCTCGGTAACCATGACCTGCACTTGCTGGCGGCCGGGAAGAACATCGAGCGCCTGAAGAAAGCCGACACCCTCCGCGAGATTATCGAAGCCCCGGACAGCGCCGAGTTGATGGAATGGCTGCGCCAGCAAAAACTCATGCACTACGACGAACAGCGCAACGTTGCGATGGTGCATGCCGGCATTCCACCCCAATGGTCGCTGCGCAAAGCGCTGAAATACGCTGCCGAAGTCGAGACCGCCCTGCGCGACGACAACCTGCTGCCACCCTACCTCGATGGCATGTACGGGAACGATCCGGCGAAATGGGACAGCGACCTCAAGGGCGTGACGCGCCTGCGGGTGATTACCAACTATTTCACGCGCATGCGCTTTTGTACGGCCGAGGGCAAGCTTGACCTCAAGAGCAAGGAAGGCCTCGACACGGCACCGGCAGGCTACAAACCGTGGTTCCAGCACAAGGAGCGCAAGACCAGGGACCTGAAGATCATCTTCGGCCACTGGGCAGCGCTGGAAGGCAAGGTCCAGGAGCCGAACATCTCGGCCCTCGACACCGGCTGCGTCTGGGGCGGTGCCCTGACCCTGATGAATGTCGACACGGGCGAACGCCTGTCCTGCAAATGCGACGAACATGGCCATGCCGCCGCGCCGCCAGTCGCCCCACAGATTTCCGAACCATCGTCAGCCAGCGCCCCGCGCTAGACTGCGCTTTCAGCCGAGCCACAGGAGCCCGCCATGAGCGAATTCAAACGTATCCCCCCGGAACAGGCCCAGGCCCTGCGCGAACAAGGCGCAGTGGTGGTCGACGTCCGCGATCCCGCGACCTTTGCCGCCCTGCACATCAGCGGCTCGAAGCACCTGGACAACCACTCCCTGCACGCCTTCATCCAGGGCGCCGACCTGGACGCGCCAACCGTGGTGGTCTGCTATCACGGCAACTCCAGCCAGGGCGCCGCCGCCTACCTGATCAGCCAGGGTTTCTCCGACGTCTACAGCATGGATGGCGGTTTTGAGCTGTGGCGTATGACTTACCCTACGGAAACGGCGCAAGGCACCAGCGAATAATTTTTTTGTCATGTGCAAGCCCCAGCCACCGCGGGCTTGCGCGGTGGCAGACGAACGGTCAGCCACAACTAATTACGTATCTCGCCTTTACCTCCCGAATTCCCAACTATCCTTAAGCGCAGGCCATCCAAAACAGGGGAGAGCCGGTACACCGGCGCACGGGTCATCGGGAGTAGCTTTCGGGGTAGTCAGCTCCGAAAGAGTTCTGGGGGGTAAACAGCAACTGCCTGTTCGGTTGCTGCCAGCATCGACTGAGTGATCCGGCGTCGGCTCCACGTATCGAGCGAGGTGACGTCATGAGTATCTTTAGCCACTTCCAACAACGTTTCGAGTCCACACGCCAGGAAGAACTCTCGCTGCAAGAGTATCTGGAGTTGTGCAAAAAGGACCGTAGCGCCTACGTTTCCGCCGCCGAGCGTCTGTTGCTGGCCATCGGCGAACCGGAACTCCTCGACACCTCGACCAACTCGAGGCTGTCGCGAATCTTCTCCAACAAGGTGATCCGCCGCTATCCGGCCTTTGAAGACTTCCACGGGATGGAAGAATGCATCGACCAGATCGTGTCGTATTTCCGCCATGCCGCCCAAGGCCTGGAAGAGAAGAAACAGATCCTTTATCTGCTCGGCCCCGTTGGCGGTGGTAAATCGTCCCTGGCCGAAAAACTCAAGCAACTGATGGAAAGAGTGCCCTTCTACGCGATCAAGGGCTCGCCGGTATTCGAATCGCCCCTAGGTCTGTTCAACGCCACTGAAGATGGCGCGATCCTCGAGGAAGATTTCGGCATCCCGCGACGCTACCTCAACACCATCATGTCGCCATGGGCCACCAAACGCCTGGCCGAATTCGGCGGCGACATCAGCCAGTTCCGCGTGGTCAAACTCTACCCGTCGATCCTCAACCAGATCGCCGTGGCCAAAACCGAGCCGGGCGATGAAAACAACCAGGACATCTCGGCACTGGTGGGCAAGGTCGATATCCGCAAACTGGAAGAATTCCCACAGAACGACGCCGATGCCTACAGCTATTCGGGCGCACTGTGCCGGGCCAACCAGGGCCTGATGGAATTCGTCGAAATGTTCAAGGCGCCGATCAAGGTGCTGCACCCATTGCTGACCGCGACCCAGGAAGGCAACTACAACAGTACCGAAGGTCTCGGGGCGATTCCGTTCACCGGGATCCTGCTGGCCCACTCCAACGAATCGGAATGGCACACCTTCCGCAACAACAAGAACAACGAGGCGTTCATCGACCGGATCTACATCGTCAAAGTGCCGTACTGCCTGCGGGTCAGTGACGAGGTGAAGATCTACGACAAGTTGCTGTTCAACAGCTCGCTGGCCAAAGCCCATTGCGCGCCCGACACTTTGAAAATGCTTGCCCAGTTCACTGTGCTTTCACGTCTGAAGGAACCGGAAAACTCCAACATCTACTCCAAGATGCGGGTGTACGACGGCGAAAACCTCAAGGACACCGATCCGAAGGCCAAGTCGATCCAGGAGTATCGCGACAACGCCGGTGTCGACGAAGGCATGAACGGCCTGTCGACCCGCTTCGCGTTCAAGATCCTGTCCAAGGTCTTCAACTTCGATCCTCACGAAATCGCCGCCAACCCGGTGCACCTGCTGTACGTGCTCGAGCAACAGATCGAGCAGGAACAGTTCCAGGCCGAAACCCGTGAACGCTACCTGCGCTTCCTCAAGGAGTACCTGGCACCGCGTTACATCGAATTCATCGGCAAGGAGATCCAGACCGCCTACCTCGAGTCCTACAGCGAGTACGGACAGAACATCTTCGATCGCTACGTGCTGTACGCAGACTTCTGGATCCAGGATCAGGAGTATCGCGACCCGGAAACCGGCGAAATCCTCAACCGTGTTGCGCTGAACGAAGAACTGGAGAAAATCGAAAAACCGGCCGGCATCAGCAATCCGAAGGATTTCCGCAACGAAATCGTCAACTTTGTGCTGCGCGCCCGTGCCAACAACAACGGCAAGAATCCGACCTGGCTCAGCTACGAAAAACTGCGGGTGGTCATCGAGAAGAAAATGTTCTCCAACACCGAGGACCTCCTGCCAGTCATCAGCTTCAACGCCAAGGCCAGCAAAGAGGACCAGCAGAAACACAACGACTTCGTCACTCGAATGGTCGAGCGCGGTTACACAGACAAACAGGTACGGCTGCTGTCCGAGTGGTACCTGAGGGTCAGAAAGTCCCAGTAAGGGAGCTGCAAGCGGCACGCGACACCGCCCCACCGAAAACGCGTTGTTGGCGTAAATGTGGCCATATGTCGCGCGCCGCTTGTTTCTGAAGCTTCTGTCTTGCAGCTTGAAGCTTATGACTCGAAGCTCCCCGGAGGGCCTATGAGCTATGTGATCGACCGACGTCTCAATGGCAAGAACAAGAGCACGGTGAACCGCCAGCGGTTTCTGCGGCGTTACCGTGATCACATCAAAAAGGCTGTCGAAGAGGCGGTCAGCCGGCGTTCCATTACCGATATGGAACACGGCGAGCAAATCAGCATCCCGGGGCGCGACATCGACGAACCGGTGCTTCACCACGGACGCGGCGGCAAACAGACCGTCGTGCACCCGGGCAACAAGGAATTCACCAGCGGCGAACACATTGCCCGGCCACCTGGGGGTGGCGGCGGCAGAGGACCTGGCAAGGCCGGCAACTCGGGCGAAGGGATGGACGAGTTCGTCTTCCAGATCACCCAGGAAGAATTCCTCGAGTTCATGTTCGAAGACCTTGAACTGCCGAACCTGGTCAAGCGCAACCTGACCGGCACCGACACCTTCAAGACCGTGCGCGCGGGGATCAGCAACGAGGGCAACCCCTCGCGGATCAACATCATCCGAACCCTGCGCTCAGCCCACGCACGGCGAATCGCCCTGTCCGGCAGCAGCCGGGCGAAACTGCGCGAAGCCAAGGAGGAACTGCTGCGACTCAAGCAGGAAGAACCGGACAACTTCGGCGATATCCAGGAACTTGAGGCAGAAATCGAAAAACTCAGCGCGCGTATTCACCGCGTACCCTTTCTCGACACCTTCGACCTCAAGTACAACCTGCTGATCAAACAACCCAACCCCAGCTCGAAGGCGGTGATGTTCTGCCTCATGGACGTTTCCGGTTCGATGACCCAGGCGACCAAGGACATCGCAAAGCGCTTCTTCATCCTGCTGTACCTGTTTCTCAAGCGTAACTACGACAAGATCGACGTGGTGTTCATCCGCCACCACACCAGTGCCCGCGAAGTGGACGAGGAGGAGTTCTTCTACTCCCGAGAAACCGGCGGCACCATCGTGTCCAGCGCCTTGAAGTTGATGCAGGAGATCATGGCCGAGCGCTATCCGGCCAACGAGTGGAACATCTACGCTGCCCAGGCTTCCGACGGCGACAACTGGAACGACGATTCGCCTATTTGCCGCGACATCCTGATCAACCAGATCATGCCATTCGTGCAGTACTACACTTACGTTGAGATTACCCCACGGGAACATCAGGCCCTGTGGTTCGAGTACGAGCGCATCGCTGAAGCCTTTTCCGACACTTTTGCCCAGCAACAACTGGTCTCGGCCGGGGATATCTATCCGGTCTTCCGTGAACTCTTCCAGCGCAGGTTAGTGACATGACCGCCAAAGAGCAGAAGCGCCAACCCATATCCACCGGATCGGAATGGACGTTCGAGCTGATCCAGGCCTACGACCGTGAAATCAGTCGTATTGCAGCTCGCTACGCGCTCGATACGTACCCTAACCAGATCGAAGTGATCACCGCTGAACAGATGATGGACGCCTACGCCTCCGTCGGTATGCCGCTGGGGTATCACCACTGGTCCTACGGCAAACATTTTCTCAGCACCGAAAAGTCCTACACACGCGGTCAGATGGGGCTGGCCTACGAAATCGTGATCAACTCCGACCCGTGCATCGCCTACCTCATGGAGGAAAACACCATCTGCATGCAGGCGCTGGTGGTGGCGCATGCGTGCTACGGGCACAACAGCTTCTTCAAGGGCAATTACCTGTTCCGCACCTGGACCGATGCCAGCTCGATCATCGATTACCTGGTGTTCGCCAAGCAGTACATCATGCAGTGCGAAGAGCGCCATGGCATCGATGCGGTCGAAGACTTGCTCGACTCCTGCCACGCATTGATGAACTACGGTGTTGATCGCTACAAACGTCCCTACCCTATTTCTGCCGAGGAAGAACGACGCCGGCAAAAGGACCGGGAAGAACACCTGCAGAAGCAGATCAACGATCTGTGGCGCACCATTCCCAAAGGCGCAGACAAGTACAGCGACAAGGACAACGCGCGCTTCCCCGCCGAACCGCAGGAGAACATCCTGTACTTCATCGAAAAACATGCGCCGCTGCTGGAGCCCTGGCAGCGGGAAATCGTGCGGATCGTACGCAAGATCGCCCAGTATTTTTATCCACAGCGCCAGACCCAGGTCATGAACGAAGGCTGGGCCACATTCTGGCACTACACCCTGATGAACGACCTGTACGACGAAGGCCTGGTGACCGACGGTTTCATGATGGAGTTCCTGACGTCCCATACCAGCGTGGTCTTCCAGCCTGGCTTCGACAGCCCCTATTACAGTGGTATCAACCCCTACGCCCTGGGCTTTGCCATGTACCGCGACATCCGGCGCATGTGCGAAGAACCTACGGAGGAGGATTACCGCTGGTTCCCGGACATTGCCGGCACCGACTGGCTGGCAGCCATCAAGTTCGCCATGAGCAGCTTCAAGGATGAGAGTTTCATCCTGCAGTACCTTTCACCCAAAGTGATCCGTGACCTCAAGCTGTTCAGCATTCTCGATGACGACCAGAAAGACGATCTACTGGTACCGGCCATTCATGACGAAGGTGGTTATCGCATCATCCGTGAAACCCTGGCCGCCCAATACAACCTGGGCAATCGCGAACCCAACGTGCAGATCTACAGCATCGACAGACGCGGCGACCGCTCCCTGACCCTGCGCCACCAGCAGCACGACCGTAAACCGCTGGGAGAGTCCACCGAGGAAGTGCTCAAGCACCTGCATCGCCTCTGGGGCTTTGATATTCACCTGGAAACCCTGCAGGGTGACCAGATCATGAAAACCCACCATGTGCCACCGAGGGGCGAACACGCCGAAGGCGATTACGGCCGGCTGGACCTGGCTGTCATCCATTTGTGATGCCGTTTATGCCTCCGAACGCTCGACGCAAGGGTTATCCTGTCGAGCTAACGGAGGTTTTTCATGCAGATTTATAAAGTTGGCGGTGCAGTACGCGATCGCCTGCTCGGCATAGCTGTCACCGATATCGACCGGGTGGTGATTGGCGCGACCACCGAAGAGATGCTCGCCAAGGGTTATCGGCCTGTAGGCGCTGACTTTCCGGTGTTTCTTCATCCGAAAACCGGCGAGGAATATGCCCTCGCCCGCACCGAACGCAAAAGCGGACGCGGTTATGGCGGGTTCACGTTCCACGCCAGCCCCGACGTGACCCTCGAAGAAGACCTGATACGCCGCGACCTGACGATCAACGCGATGGCCGAAGACGATCAGCAGAACCTGACCGACCCCTACCACGGCCAGCGCGATCTCGAGGCCCGTGTACTGCGCCACGTTTCCCCCGCGTTTGCCGAAGATCCGCTCAGGGTCTTGCGCGTTGCTCGCTTCGCCGCACGCTACGCCGAACTCGGCTTCACTGTCGCTCCCGAAACCCTCGATCTGATGCGCCAGCTCAGTGAGTCAGGCGAACTCCAGGCACTGACGGCTGAGCGCAGCTGGAAAGAAATCTCCCGCGCCCTGATGGAAAATCAGCCACAGGTGTTTATCGAGGTATTGCGCGCATGTGGCGCGCTCGAAGTGCTGATGCCGGAAGTCGACGCACTTTTCGGCGTCCCGCAACCGGCAGCCCACCACCCGGAAATCGACACCGGCGCCCACACCCTGAGCGTGCTGCAGCAAGCGGCACTACACAAACAACCGCTCACCGTACGCTGGGCCTGCCTGCTGCATGACCTGGGTAAGGGGCTGACGCCAGAGGAGCAGTGGCCGCGTCACATTGCCCATGAGTCCAAAGGACTGAAGTTGATCAAAGCGGTCAACGAACGCTTCAAGGCACCGAGGGATTGCCAGGAGCTGGCGTTGCTGGTCGGCGAGTACCACACCCACGGTCATCGCGCACTGGAACTGAAACCATCGACCTTGCTGGAGCTACTGCAGAGCTTCGACGTTTACCGTCGGCCGCAGCGGTTCGAGGAATTCATCGCGGCTTGTGAGATGGATGCGCGAGGGCGGAAGGGGCTGGAGCAGAGAAGTTATCCACAGGCCGATTACCTGCGCGGGGCGGCGACGGCGGCGCGTAGCGTGGCGGTTCAGCCGTTGCTGGAGCAGGGATTCAAAGGGCCTGAGCTGGGCGAGGCAATCAAGCGTGAACGGCTCAAGGCGTTGAAAGCTTACAAGGAACAAGCCTAAGCAAGATCACAAGATCGCAGCCTGCGGCAGCTCCTACACAGGAATATGCGTTTCCATGTAGGAGCTGCCGCAGGCTGCGATCTTTTGCTTTAAAGCAAATCGGACGGGGTTAATGGCTGCCCACGCCACTCAAATGCCACCGGCGCAAGCACCTGATCAATCTGCGCTTCGGCCCACAACGCGGCGAAACTTTTACCTACACCCGGGTGCAAGCGATCCGGCGCAATCAGCGACAACGGCCACAATACAAAGGCATTTTTAAGAATTTCCGCCCTCGGCAGTACCAGGCCATCGAAGTTGCCCACCAGGTCACCGTACAGCAACACGTCGATATCCAGAGGCAAACCTCGGCGATCAGGCGCGTAACGCCCATTATCGGCCTCAATGAACTTTAACCGGCGATCCAGCTCCATAAGCGGCAAGTCGGTAAAGGCCGACACCACGAAATTGAAGAACGGCCCGCTCTTGATCCCCACTGGCTGGCTTTCGAAGACCGCCGAGCAACGCATATCCACCAAAAAACCCGCCAGTGCTTCCAGGCCGGCTTGCAAATGGGATTCGCGCTCGATATTGCTGCCGAGCCCGAGATACACCTGAGTCAGCGACATCCGCGCTCGATCTCCACGCCCACGCCACCGGTAGCGGCAGGAACCGCACCTGGCTTGGTCAGTTTGAGGCGCATCCAGGTGATCTTGAATTCGCTCATCAGCACTTCAACCAGCCGCTCGGCAAAGGTCTCGACCAGCTGGAACTGCGCCTGCTCGGCAAAGGCCTGGATGCGCGACGAAACGCTCGCGTAATCCAGCGCCAGGGTCAGGTCATCGCCAGCGGCGGCCGGACGATTATCCCAGGCGAAACTCAGGTCAAGCCGCAAGCACTGTCGGATGCCTCGCTCCCAGTCATAGGCACCGATCACGGTGTCGACTTCCAGGCCCTCGATAAACACTCTGTCCAAGCACTTTTCTCCGCTACACGACAAGGGCGCAATGCGCCGTTAGAATCAGGGCGTCCTCGCCCGGAATAGTTAGCATGTTTTGGTTACTGGCGACCCTCGCCTACCTGCTCGGCTCTCTGTCCTTCGCCATTTTGCTCAGCCGCCTGACCGGTACCCCGGATCCGCGAATGAGTGGCTCGGGCAATGCCGGCGCCACCAACATGTTGCGCCTGGCTGGCAAGAAACTTGCCATCCTGACCCTGCTCGGCGACCTCTGCAAAGGCCTGTTGCCCGTACTGATCGCCAGCCTCGCAGGCCTGTCACTGCAGGATCAGGCCTGGATCGGCGTTTGCGCCGTCATCGGTCACCTGTTCCCGCTGTACTTCCGCTTTCGCGGTGGCAAGGGTGTCGCCACCGCTGCCGGCATGCTGCTGGGGCTGTACCCGCCAGCAGCCTTGATGGCGGTCTGCGCCTGGCTGCTGACGTTCTACCTGACCCGTACCAGCTCGCTGGCCGCCTTGATCGCCACGCCCCTGACCCTGCCACTGCTGGCCTGGCAAGAACCGGCAGCGCTGCTGCCCATGTGCGCCCTGACCGCAATGATCGTCTGGCGCCACCGGGGCAATCTACGCGACCTGTTTGCCGGGCGCGAACGGCATTTTTAGCAGCCAGCCATGAGCGCCGCTCATCACAGGGGCGACAACTGCTCCATCGGCCACCGCGCCTGCACACTGATCGCCAGGCTTTCCTGCTGGCCAGCCTGCAGGCGCTGGCAACCGGCAAACGCAATCATGGCGCCATTATCGGTGCAGAACTGCGGACGGGCGTAAAAAACATCGCCCTTCAGGTCGCCGAGCATTTTTTCCAGGGAGGAGCGAAGCGCCTTGTTGGCACTGACGCCTCCAGCGATCACCAGGCGCTTCATGCCAGCCGCTTTCAGGGCGCGCTTGCACTTGATGGTCAAAGTCTCCACCACGGCCTGCTGGAACGCCAGCGAGATGTCGCAACGGGCTTGCTCACCGTCGTCTCCGGCACTCACACACTGCTGCCAGGTGTTCAGGGCGAAGGTTTTCAAGCCGCTGAAGCTGAAGTCCAGCCCAGGGCGGTCGCACATCGGACGCGGGAAAACGAAACGTCCTGCAACGCCCTGCTCGGCCAGCCGAGCGATTTCCGGGCCACCCGGATAATTGAGCCCCATCATCTTCGCAGTCTTGTCGAAGGCCTCGCCTGCGGCGTCATCCAGCGTTTCGCCCAGCAGCGTGTACTGACCGATTCCGTCGACCTGAACCAACTGTGTATGACCGCCCGACACCAACAAAGCGACGAACGGAAATTCCGGCGGTTGCGACTCCAGCATCGGCGCCAGCAGGTGGCCTTCCATGTGGTGCACGCCCAGCGCTGGAATGCCCCAGGCAAAGGCCAGCGCCTGGGCACAGGAAGCGCCCACCAGCAACGCACCGACCAGGCCAGGGCCCGCGGTATAAGCGATGGCGTCGATCTCGGTCGGCACGCAGTCGGCTTCGGCCAACACCTGACGAATCAAGGGCAGCATGCGCTTGACGTGGTCACGCGAGGCCAGCTCCGGCACTACGCCACCATAGGCGCGGTGCAGGTCGATCTGGCTGAACAGCGCGTCGGCCAACAGACCGCGTTCACTGTCGTAAAGCGCGACACCGGTTTCGTCGCAAGAGGTTTCTAATCCCAGTACTAGCATGGGTTTGCGCCTTGTTTAGGCTGAATTCGAAGGCGCGCATAATAGTCGCCGCGTGATGCCCCGACCAGCGGTTTTCGATCAGAGG
>Ga0160442_100211_pt1 | contig 45956 bp, 43 predicted proteins | sample HID1971M_E1MG_FD_108252 | JGI IMG/M metagenome (GOLD analysis project Ga0160442, IMG submission 108252) | Enriched millipede-associated microbial communities from UW Madison campus, WI, USA - HID1971M_E1 MG | ecosystem: Host-associated > Arthropoda: Insects > Digestive system > Unclassified ... | reverse complement strand
GCCATCTCCGCCGAGCACGGCCGCATCCTCACCCGCATCGGCGCGCACCACGTCGTCTACCCCGAGGCCGACGCCGGCTCCCGCGTCGCGCACCTCGTGAGCGGCAAGATGCTCGACTACATCGAGGTGGAGGACGGCTTCACCATCGTGAAGATGCGCCCGCCGAAGGAGATGCAGGGCTTCACGCTCGCCCAGTCGGACATCCGCAAGCGGTACGGCGTCACCGTCATCGGCGTGAAGTCGCCCGGCGTGGAGTTCCAGTACGCGACGCCCGAGACCCGCGTGAGCGCCAACGACCTGCTCGTGTGCTCCGGCCACGCCGACCTGCTGGAGCGGTTCTCGGCCCGTCCGTAGCCGCTGGTCAGGGCCTCGGAGAGTTCGTCCCCGGTTCACGGCCCGGCCACCCGCGCGTCGACCGCACGGACGAGAGTTCCCGTCCATGCGATCACCTCGACGCGCCGCCCTGCCGGCGCTCCTGCTGCTGCCCGCCGTCGCGCTCGTCCCCACCTCGTCGGCGTGGGGCCACCCCGGCCAGGGGCACACCCCCGGGCCCGCCGCGCCCGCCACCGTGACGACCGACGTCGAGACGCCGGTGCTGTACGACGACGAGGCGGGCGGCAACGCCTCCGGCGACGACCCGGCGATCTGGGTGCACCCCGCCGACCCCGACGAGTCGCTGGTGCTGGCGACCGCGAAGGAGGGCGGCCTGCGCGTCTACGACGCCGAGGGCGACGAGCTGCAGTCGCTCGCCGCGGACCCGGCGCCGCGGGCGGACGGCGTCGCCGGCCGGTACAACAACGTCGACCTCGCCTACGGGCTGCGCGTGGGCGGCGAGCGGGTGGACGTCGCCGTCGTGTCCGACCGGTACAACGACCAGCTGCGGTTCTTCGCGATCGACCCGGACGGCGCCGACGCCGACGCGCCGCTCACGGAGATCACCGCGGCCGAGCAGGGCTTCCTCTTCCAGCCCGACCGGGCCGGCGTCGACACCGACCAGACCGCGTACGGGCTCGCGGTGTGGCAGGACGGCGACGACGCGTACGCCGTCGTGACGCAGGAGGGCACCACCCGGGTCGCCACGGCCCGGCTCGACGCGCGCGCCGACGGCACCGTCGGGTACGCGGACGTCGACCAACTCGACCTCCCCGCGTCGTTCGACCTGCCCGACGGCACCACGTGGACGCCGTGCGAGGAGCCGGGCGTGGGCCCGCAGCTCGAGGGCCTGTCCGTCGACCAGCGCACCGGAACGCTGTACGCCGCGCAGGAGGACGTCGGCCTGTGGCGCCTGCCGCTGCCGCTGGGGTCCGGCGAGCCGCGGCTCGTCGACACGGTCACCGACTTCGGCGTCGAGGACGCCTACGACCCCGAGACCGAGGAGTGCTCCCCCGCCGACGGCTCCTCGCAGGAGGGGGCCGTCGCCGCGAACCCGTTCGGCGGCGACCTGCTCACCGCCGACGCCGAGGGCGTCGACGTCTACCACGGCCCCGGCCGCACCGGGTACGTCATCGTCTCGAGCCAGGGCGACGACACGTACGCCGTCTACTCGACGACGGGCCGCAACAGGTCGCTGGGCTCGTTCCGGGTCGCGGGCGAGGACGGCGTGGACGACGTCAACGGCTCCGACGGCCTGGCCGTGACGAACCGCCCCGTCGGCCCGTACCGCCAGGGCCTGCTCGTCACGCACGACGAGCCGGAGACCGGCGCCGACGTCGAGCCCGGCCGCGGCGACGCGACGGGGTTCTCGTACGTCGCCTGGGACGACGTCGCCGACGAGCTGGGCCTCGTCGTCAGCACCCGCGCCGGGAACGACCCGCGCTTCCGCTGACCACCACGCGCGCGGCAGGTCAGGCGGTGCGGCGGCGCAGGGTGAAGATGCCGAGGGTGACGGCGCCGACGATGAACAGCGCGATGGCGCCGACGGCGCCCTGCACGTCCGCCCATTCGCCGCCGGCGGCGAGGGTCTGCATGGCCTCGACGGCGTAGGTGAGGGGGAAGACGCGCGAGAGCCACTCGAGGACCTCGGGCATCTGGTCGCGCGGCATGAGCAGGCCGCACGTGATGAGCTGCGGGAAGATCACCGCGGGCATCATCTGGACGGCCTGGAACTCCGTCCGCGCGAGGGCGGAGGCGGCGAGGCCGAGGCAGCAGCCGAGGACGGCGTCGAGCATGCCCACCACGAGCACCAGCCACAGCGGACCGAGCACGTCCATCCCGACGGCGAGCGCGAAGCCCACGACCACCAGCGACTGCAGCAGCGCGAGGGCGGCGAACGCGAGCGCGTACCCCGCCACGAAGTCGCCCTTGCGCAGCGGCGTCGTCATGAGCCGTTCGAGCGTGCCCGACTGCCGCTCGCGCAGGGTCGCGACGCTCGTCACCAGGAACATCACGATCAGCGGGAACAGCCCCACGAGCATCGGCCCGAACTGGTCGAGCACCGGGGTGCCGTCGAACATCCACGCGATGAGGCCGAGCAGCAGGCACGGCAGCACGAGGATGAGCGCCACGGTGCGGCGGTCGAAGCGGAGCTGGGCGAGCACGCGGCCCGCGGTCGTGGCGGTGAGCGTCATCGGGAGCCCTCCCCGGCCGTCGGGCCGGCGGTCGAGCCGGTCGTCGCGGCCTGCTGGTCGATGAGGGCGAGGAAGGCCCGTTCGGCGTCCGGCGCGCCGGTCGTGGCGAGCAGCTCGGCCGGCGTGGTGTCGGCGACGAGGACGCCGTCGCGCAGCAGCAGGAGCCGGTCGCACTGCGTGGCCTCGTCCATGACGTGGCTGGAGACCAGCAGCGTGCGGCCCTCGCCCGCGAGGCGGCGGAACATCGCCCACAGGTCGCGGCGCAGCACCGGGTCGAGGCCGACGGTGGGCTCGTCGAGCACGAGGAGCTCGGGGTCGGCGACCAGCGCCGCCGCGAGGGAGACCCGGGAGCGCTCGCCGCCGGACAGCGTCCCGACGCGCTGCTTCTCGTGCCCGCCCAGGTCGACGGTGGCGACGGCGCGCCGTACTGCCGCCTCGGACCCGGCCCGCGGCAGGCCGGCGAGCTGGGCGAAATAGCGCAGGTTCTGGACCACCGTGAGGTCCGTGTACACCGACGCCGCCTGGGTCACGTAGCCCACGCGGCGGCGCAGGCCGGGCGACCCGGCGGGCTCGCCGAGCACGGTCACCTCGCCCGTCACGCGGGCCTGGACGCCGACGACGGCGCGCAGCAGCGTCGTCTTGCCCGAGCCGGACGGGCCGAGCAGGCCCACCACCTGACCGGCGGGCACCGCCACGTCCAGGCCGTCGATGATCGGCCCGCCGCCGCGCTCCACGCGCAGTCCCCGGACCCGCACCGCGGCGTCGTTATTCCCCATGTGGGGAATTGTGCTCCTGTGACGTGGTGCCGCGCAATCCCCCGGGGAGATCTCCCGTGAGATAGCGCTGCACGGTCGGGCCGACGAGCTCCGCCACCCGCTCCGGCGGGAGGGACGCCAGCGGGTCGATCGGCACGAGGAACCGCGTCATCAGCACGCCGGCCATCTGCGAGGCGACGAGCGCGGTGCGCAGGCGCGCGTCGTCGACGTCCAGGCGCCGCACGATCGGCCCCAGCAGCTCGGCCCCGAGGAACTGCGGCAGCAGCGCGCGCAGCCCCGGGTCGGCCATGACCGCGGGGATCACCAGCCGCACCGTCTCGCCGTAGTCCGCGTCCCACACCTCGACGACCGACCGCACCAGCCGCTCCCCCAGGCTCCCGAGCGGACCCGCGGCCGCGGCACGCACGATCGCGGCCGGGTCGACGTCGGCCAGGCCGAGGGAGGCGGTGAACAGGTGCGTCTTGTCGCCGAACCAGTGCCGCACCGTGCCGGGGTCCACGCCGGCACGGCGCGCGACCGAGCGGACCGACGCCGCCTCGTAGCCGCGCTCGCGGAACTCCTCGCGGGCGCCGGCGAGGACGAGGTCGCGCGTGTCCTGCCCCGCGGGCCGCCGCCCGCGGCGCGCGGCTCCCGCCCCGTCGTCGTCCCGACCGGTCACGACCTCACCGCCCGCCCGTCTCAGGCGTGCTCGGCGGCGAGCTCGCGCGACCGGTCGCGTGCCGCCTCGAGCGCGTCGAGGAACGCGGCGCGCACGCCGCCGTCGTCGAGCTTGCGCAGCGCCGCGACGGTCGTGCCGCCGGGCGAGGAGACCTTCTCGCGCAGCAGCACGGGGTGCTCCCCCGTCTCGTCGAGCAGCTTCGCCGAGCCGAGGACCGTCTCGACGGCGAGGCGTCGCGCGACGTCGCGCGTGAGGCCGAGCAGCACGCCGGCCTCCGCCATCGCGTCGACCACGTAGAACACGTACGCCGGGCCCGAGCCGGCCAGCGCGCCGAACGCGTCGATGTCCTTCTCCGTGACCCGGAAGACATGCCCGGAGCCGGCGAGCACCTGCTCGACCAGCGCGACGTCGTCCTCCCGCGCCGCGCTGCCGCCGACGAGGGCGGTCACTCCCGCGCCCACGAGGGCCGGGGTGTTGGGCATGGCGCGGACGACGGGCGTACCGGCGGGCAGGCGCTGCTCGAAGAACGACAGCGGCAGTCCCGCGGCCACGCTCACCACGACCGCACCCGGCTCCAGCGCGTCAGCCACGCGGTCGAGCATCGCGCCCACGTCCTTGGGCTTCACGCCGATGACGACGACGTGCGCGCCCGCGACCGCGGCGACGTTGTCCGTCGTCGCGCGGACCCCGAACCGCTCGGTGAGGTGCGCGCCGCGCTCGGGACGGCGGGACGTGGCCACCACGTCCTGCGGCGCGACCCCGGCGGACAGCGCACCCGCGAGAACCGCCTCGCCCATGTTCCCCGTCCCGAGGAACGCCATCTTCACACCGCCCACCCGGCTGTTCGTCGGGGCGCCGGCCTGCTCGTCAGTCTGCTCGCTCACGGGCACCACGGTACGTCGCCGCGGGGGTGCGGGCCGTGGCCGTGCACTCCGTCCGGGCTACAGCGGGTAGGCGGAGTAGAAGTCCTCGACCAGGTCGGCCGGGCCCGTGGCCTGCAGCACCGCGGTGCCGTTGCGCCAGGTCACGACGGCGGTGCCCTCGGTGGAGCCGGGAGTCACCACGTAGGCGCCGGTCGCCGCGCCGTCGACGGAGACCTCGCCCTCGCCGGTCGGCTCGCCCGCCGCCTTGACCAGCGCGTCGTACGCGGCGGTCGCCGCGTCGTCGTCCTCCCACTGCCCGGCGTGCACCTGGACCGTCGTCGTGCCCTCGCCGTCACCGTCCGCGTAGACCAGCTGCCAGGACTCGACCGCGTCCGCGTCGTCCTCCCAGGCCTTGTCCTCGGTGACCTCGCGCAGCGCGAGCGCCAGCACGGAGTCCGGCTGGGCCTTGACGAACGCCGTCTGGTCCTTCGGCCGCCCGCTGGGCGAGATCGTCGGGGTCGGCACCGGCGCGGTCACCGTGGCCTGCGGCTCCGGCTCGTCGCGCGCGAACCCCGGCCAGACGAACGCCGTCAGCAGCACGATCAGCAGCACCAGCGCGCCCGCGGCCGACGCCACCACGATGCGCCGGCGGCGGAACACCTCCGGCGACGGGCGGCCGTTCCCGCCCGTACGTGCCTGGCTCACGATGTCCTCCTGCGGGGTCGGCGGCGGTGCACCCGGCAGCCTAGGGCGTGTTGGTCGGTGCGGCCGGGACCTCGGCTCCGCAGGTCTCCAGGGACGTCGCCCCCGGTGAGCCCGCCCGCGCTCGGGTGGCACGGCCCACCTCACACGTTCAAGCAGCGCTGGTCAGCGTCTGAGCACCACGAGAGGATCGAGTCCGAGTTCCGCGAGGTCTCCCTCGACCCTCGCGACGAAGCGCCGACAACCTCCCTCGAGGTCGACCCGGTCGGCGGGCGCCGTGATGACCCCCGCCTCCAACACCGAGCCGAGCACCCATCCCTCGGGCACCTTCCAGATCGCGATCGCGCCTCGTTGTTCGAAGGACATGGAATCGAGTTCGAAAGCACCCTGGCCAGGGCTCTCGAGCCAGATCTTCAGCCCTCGGGCGAGTTCGACCACCGGGAAATATGGCTCGTCGAAGATCGACGCACAGCCGTCCAGCACGTGCAGGTGTGCATCTAGGGCGATCAGGTAGTCAGCTTGTGTCGTCCCGCGCAGGTCATCCGTGCTCAGGCGGTCATAGATCAGTTCCACATCAGCCACCTCACCTGGGGGAAGACCGCATTGGCACAGCGTCATGCCGGAGGTCGTGGGGCCACCGAGCGTCGAACCTCGCCCCACGGCTGCTACCAGCCCAGCTCCTCCGCGTCTAGCGACGATCAAGTCTGTGGATACCCGTCCCAGGGCTCGCCAAAGCCGAGCTGGTCAGGGTAAAGCTCTGCCCAGTCGGGCGGGCCGTCCGGGTCGTCCTCGTCGTGCGTCTCGAGCACCAGGCCGAACCGCAACCCGTCGACGATCACCTCGAAAGGCCGGACGGCGATGTCGCCGAACCGCATACCGGGCAGCGCGTCAAGCAGCTCGTCCAGGCGAGCCTCGCTCCGCGCCAGCGGCGAGTCCGGCGTGCCGCGCAGACGCTCCTCGTCCCGCGTGGTCCCGGCGCTCCAGACGTCCGATCCCGTGTGATGCCCGTGGTCGTCGAACCGGTGCAGCACCACGAACATCCGCTGATGGTCCTGCCAGTCGTCCCCGCCGCGGAAGGTGTCGGGGCAGGCGTAGGTGATCGACGCGAAGAACTGCCCGCCGTCGTACCGCCCGATCGTCTCGGTCCGGTAGCCGGGCTCGTGGCTGATCGGGATCACGTCCGGTACGCGCATGGAGCACACCGTAGGCCGTCCCCAGGACATCACCGCAGCAGCAGCTCCACGTCGGGGTGGTCTGCGAAGACCTCGAGGACCAGCTCGGCGTAGGTCTTGCCGCGCCCGGCCTCGAGGTCGTCGAGCCGGCCCTGGAACAGCGCGGCGTCGAAGCGCGGGTCCGCGACCTTCGCGCGGTAGTACGCGCGGGTCGCGGCGTAGCCGAGGGCGTCGCGGGAGCGGGCGAAGTCGTGCCAGACGACGGTGAGCCGGACCGCGCCGCGCCCGGCGCCGAAGCCGCCGTGCAGCAGGTCGTCCAGCACGTCGAGGCTCGCCCCGGGCCGCCGGTCCTCGCCCGCCACGAACACGCGGTCCAGCTCGCCGTGGAACGTGGCGATCGAGTCGACCCGGCCGCCGTCGAGGTGCAGCGTCACGTGCCCGGCGTCGCCGGCCGACCCGACGTCGTCGAACTCGGTGACCTCCGTGCGCCAGTACTCCGCTCCGTCGCGGGTGCGGTGCACGACGCCGAGGTCCACGAGGGCGCGGCGCACCCCGACGGGGTCGTCGGCCAGCCGCGCCAGGCGCTCGGTGAGCTCGCGCTCGCCCACGGTGTCGAGCAGCGCCGGCAGCGCGGCGTGCGCCAGCCAGCGCGCGACCGCGCGGCGGTGCTCCCGGCGCCGGGGCATCGTCTCCAGGCGGCCGCCGTGCAGGAACCGGCTCACGTCCGGTGAAGCCATGCCGCCATCATCGCGCCGCCGTCGCGCACGGCGCTGTCGGTGCCGCCCCCTAGCGTCTGACGACGTGAGCACCACGACGTCGTCCCGCACCCGCGCCAAGCAGTCGCGCCCCGGCTACCGCTGCACCGAGTGCGGATGGACCACCCCCAAGTGGGTGGGGCGGTGCGGCGAGTGCCAGGAGTGGGGCACGGTCACGGACGAGGGGCCGGCGTCGACCGGGCCGCGGACGGTGGCGACGAGCCCCGGGCGCGCGCCTGCGCGGCCCATCGGGGACATCGACGTGGCCGCCGCGCAGGCGGCCCCCACGCAGGTGGCGGAGCTGGACCGGGTGCTGGGCGGCGGCCTCGTGCCGGGCGCCGTCGTGCTGCTGGCCGGCGAGCCCGGCGTCGGCAAGTCGACCCTGCTGCTCGACGTCGCGGCCTCCTACGCGCGCGGCGCCGACGGCCGCGACGCGCGCACCGTGCTGTACGTGACGGGCGAGGAGTCCGCCGGGCAGGTGCGGCTGCGCGCCGAGCGCGTCGGCGCGCTCGCGCCGAGCCTGCTGCTCGCCGCCGAGACCGACCTCGGCACGGTGCTGGGCCACGTCGAGGCCAACGAGCCCGACCTGCTGGTCGTCGACTCCGTGCAGACCATCGCGTCGGCCGAGGTGGACGGCGCCCCCGGTGGCGTGAGCCAGGTGCGCGAGGTCGCGGCGTCGCTCATCGCCGTCGCCAAGTCGCGGCAGGTGCCCGTCCTGCTGGTCGGGCACGTCACCAAGGACGGCACGGTCGCGGGCCCGCGCACGCTGGAGCACCTGGTCGACGTCGTGTGCCAGTTCGAGGGCGACCGGCACTCGAGGCTGCGGATGGTCCGCGCGGTGAAGAACCGGTACGGCCCCACCGACGAGGTGGGCTGCTTCGAGCTGTCCGAGCGAGGCATCATCGGCCTCAGCGACCCGAGCGGGCTGTTCCTCTCCCACCTCGGCGCCGGCGTGCCCGGCACGTGCGTCACCGTGACGCTGGAGGGGCGCCGCCCGCTCGCCCTCGAGCTGCAGTCCCTCGTCGCGCCGTCGCCGCTCGCCAACCCGCGCCGCACCACGAGCGGCGTCGAGTCGTCACGGCTGGCGATGATCCTCGCCGTCCTGCACCGGCACGCGGGTCTGCGCCTGGCCGACCAGGACGTCTACGTCTCGACCATCGGCGGTGCCCGCGTCACCGAGCCGGCCGCCGACCTGGCCACCGCCCTGGCGATCGTCTCCGCCCGCACCGGCGAGCCGCTGCCCACCGGCACCGTCGCGGTCGGCGAGGTGGGCCTCGCGGGAGACATCCGGCCCGTCACCGGCCTGGACCGTCGCGTCGGCGAGGCCGCCCGCCTGGGCTTCGTGCGCGCCGTCGTCCCCGCCGGGACGTCGGTCAAGGCGCCCGCCGGGATGCAGCTGCTCGAGGCCCGGCACCTCGCCGAGGCGGTCGAGCTCGCGGGGGTCGGCGTCCGATCGGCGGATCGCCGGGGCGAATGACCCCTGACGTCGTAGGATTCCCCCGTGGCTCCCTCCTCCGTGCACTCCGATGCCCTGCTCAGGGAGACCCTCGCCGCGGTCGCCCCCGGCACCGAGCTGCGTGACGGGTTGGAACGCATCCTGCGCGGGCGCACGGGCGCGCTCATCGTGCTCGGCCTCGACAAGACGGTGGAGCAGATGTGCTCCGGCGGCTTCGAGCTGGACGTCCAGTTCTCCGCCACCCGGCTGCGCGAGCTGTCGAAGATGGACGGCGCGTGCGTCCTCGACCACGACGCCACCCGTATCCGCCGCGCCGCCGTCCAGCTGCTGCCGGACCCGTCGATCGAGACCAGCGAGTCCGGCACCCGGCACCGCACCGCGGAGCGCGTGGCCAAGCAGTCCGGCCTGCCCGTGATCTCGGTGAGCCAGTCGATGCGGATCATCGCGATCTACGTCGGGTCGCACCGGCACGTGCTGGAGGACCCGGACACCATCCTCGGCCGCGCCAACCAGGCCCTCGCCACCCTCGAGCGGTACCGCTCCCGCCTCGACGAGGTGTCCGGCACCCTCTCCGCGCTGGAGATCGAGGACCTCGTCACCGTGCGCGACGTGTGCTCCGTCGTCCAGCGCCTCGAGATGGTGCGCCGGATCTCCGAGGAGATCGACGGGTACGTCGTCGAGCTCGGCGCCGACGGCCGCCTCCTCGCCCTGCAGCTCGACGAGCTCATCGGCGGCATCGGCGCCGACCGCGACTTCGTCGTGCGGGACTACGTGGAGCTCGAGCGCAGCGGCCGCTCCCTCGCGGGCGTGCACGCCGACCTCGCCGCCCTCGACTCCGCGCAGCTGCTCGACCTCGGCCACATCGGCCGCGTCCTGGAGCTGCCCGGCGGCGGGGTGGCGCTGGACGCCGCCGTCGCGCCGCACGGCTACCGCCTGCTGTCCAAGGTGCCGCGCCTTCCCGCCGCCATCATCGAGCGGCTCGTCGGGCACTTCGGCGGTCTGCAGAAGCTCCTCGCCGCGAGCGTCGACGACCTCATGACCGTCGACGGCGTCGGCGAGCAGCGCGCCCGCGCCGTGCGCGAGGGCCTGTCCCGCCTCGCCGAGTCCAGCATCCTGGAACGCTACGTCTGACCCGGGACAGGGTCCCGCTCCGGGCGGCAGCGCGGACACGGGCGGCGGCGCTCAGCCCCGCAGCGGAAGGCGCCACGCGACCTCGCGGTCCAGCTGACCGGTGCGGCGGAACAGTCGCACCTGCTGCGCGTCGGGCAGGGCGGCGGCGAGCGCGTCCGTCGTCGAGCGGGCGAATCCGAGCCGCTGCCAGAACGGCCCGGACCGACGCGAGAACAGCCAGGCCGTGACCGCCCCCGATTCCCCGGCGCGCTCGACGGCGAAGGTCGCGGCCGCGAGCCCGGCTCCCCGCCCGCGCAGGTCGGGACGCACCGCGGTGCTGCGGATCAGGGCGTGCCGGCCGTCCGCGCTGAGCTCGTAGCCCGCGCTCGCCGCGATCCCCGCGTCGTCGCGCCGGGCCCACAGGCGCACGGCCGGCGCGTCCAGGCCCGCCACCGTGAGGTCGGCGCCGCGCAGGAAGTCGGTCAGGTCCGGGACGTCGCCGGGGCGGACGGGATCGAGCACTCCGGCACGCTACGCCAGGGCGCCGGTGCCGGGCCTGCCGGTCCAGGGCCGCCCGGGGCACGGCCGGTCAGTCGGTCGCCGCCTTCTCGTCCGCAGCGTCCTCGGCATCCTCGGCATCCTCGATCGCGCCGTCGGACTTGTCGCGGTTCGCGGTGCCCGCCTTCGCGTCGTCGCCCTGGCCGTCGCCGGACCCTGCGTCCTTCGCCGGCCCTTCCTGCGTCGCGTCGTCTGTCGCGGCGACCTTCGCCGCGTCGCCCGACGCCGTGCCGTCGGTGCCCTCGCTTGGCGGCGGGGTGGTCCTCGCCTTCGCCTTCGCCGCGACGGTGAACGTCATCGGCTCGCTGGTGGCGCCCGGCACGTCCTCCAGCGACGCGGTCGCCCGGTAGGTGCCCGCCCCGACGACGGGTGCCTTCTTCGAGCAGCCCTGGACGGACGTCCAGTGCACCTCGCCGGCGTCGACGCCCTCGGGCCCGAGCAGCAGCGGTCGTGACCCGTCGGAGCACTCCGCGGACGACCAGACCTTCTCCTTGCCGGTGTCGTCGGTGATCGTCACCGCGCGGCTGGCGGCGGCACCGTCGAAGAGGCACGGCACACGGCCCACGTTCGTGACGCGCACCATGAACGACATCGCGGACCCCGCCGTCACCGTCGGCGCGCTCGACGAGAGCCGTAGCTCGACGGCGTCCGCACGACACGTGGTGGCGGGCCCACCCACGTCCAGCGGCTCGGGGGCCGCGACCTTGTCGGCGGGGAGGCTCTCCGGGCCGGCGAGCAGGCTCCGCGCGCCGTCGACCGCCTGGCCCAGGCCGTAGCCACCGGCGACGCCCACCGCGCACAGCAGCACCACGACCAGCATCGAGACGATCAGCGAGCGACGGCCACGGCGCGGCGCCGTCTTCCGCGGCCGGGAGCTCGTCGTCCGGCGGGCCGACGCCGAGCGCGCGCCCGCCCGCGACCCGCCCGGGGCCACCAGCTGCGACGCGGTGGCGACCCGGCGGTCGCCCGCCGAGCGCGACGACGACGCCCGCGTCCCGGACTGCCGCGACGACGTCGCCCGCGAGCCCGAGGAGCGTGGGGTCGAGGAACGCGTGCTCGAGGAACGTGCACTCGACGAGCGGGCACCCGAACCGGCGGCACCGGAGGACCGACCGGACGCCGTCGCGCCGCCCCGTGCGGAGCCGCTGCGCGAGCCGCCCTGCGTCGCGTTCTTCGCGTTGCCCCGGCCGGCGGCGCCCTTCGGGGTGCTCTTCGACGCCTTCTTCGGCGCGCCCTGGGCGCCGCCCGACGTCGTCCTGCGCGTCCCGCCGCCGGACCGCCCCGTGCCTGCGGAGCCGGACCGGGCCGCACCGGAGCGCGCACCGGAGCCACGCGAGGTGCCGGCACCTCGACGCCCGTCGTCCGCACGTGCCACGGGCCATCCCTCCGTCTCGATCGTGCCGCGGCGTCACCGTACGACGCGCGCCCCCACCTGCGGCGGAGCCGCGCCGCCGTCGCCCCCACGCGACGAGTTGTCAGGGCCAGGGGAAGGTATTCGTTGCCATGGCCCTGACAACTCGGCGGGCGCCACCACCTGTCAGGACCAGGGGACGGTATACGTCACCCTGGCCCTGACACGTCGTGGACCAGAATGGGCACCGTGCCCCTCGTCCCCACCCCGCTCCGCTCGACGCCGTCCGCGCCGGTTGCGCCGGTTGCGCCGGACGCGCCCGACGCGCTCGTCGTGCGCACCGTCGCGTGGTTCGACGACGCGGCGCGCGACCTGCCGTGGCGGCGCCCGGACCGCACGCCGTGGGGCGTGCTCGTCAGCGAGGTGATGTTGCAGCAGACGCCGGTGGTCCGGGTCGAGCCGGTGTGGCGGGCGTGGCTGGAGCGCTGGCCGACGCCCGCCGACCTCGCCGCCGCGCCCACGGCCGACGTGCTGCGCGCGTGGGACCGCCTCGGCTACCCGCGCCGCGCGCTGCGCCTGCAGCAGTGTGCGGTAGCCATCGTCGAGCGCCACGACGGCGCCGTCCCCGACGACGAGGAGGCGCTGCGGGCCCTGCCCGGGATCGGCGAGTACACGGCGGCCGCGGTGCGCGCGTTCGCGTTCGGGCGCCGCTCCGTCGTCGTCGACACCAACGTGCGCCGCGTGCTCGCCCGCACGCTGGGCGGCACCGCGCTCGGGGCGCCCTCCCCCACGACGGCCGAGCGTGAACTCGCCGCCGGCGTCGTCCCCGACGACGACGCGACCGCCGCGCGCTGGGCGGCCGCGTCGATGGAGCTCGGCGCCGTGGTGTGCACCGCACGGGCGCCGCGCTGCGGGGCCTGCCCGGTCGCCGACCTGTGCGCGTGGCGAGCCGCGGGCCACCCGCCCGACGCGCACGCCCACCGCCGGCGCACCCAGGCCTGGCACGGCACCGACCGCCAGGTGCGCGGCCGCGTGATGGCCGCTCTGCGCGCCGCCGTCGAGCCCGTGCCCCGCGCTCTGCTGGCCGACTCCGGCCCGGACCAGGGCCAGGTCGACCGCTGCCTCGGCGGCCTGGTCGAGGACGGCCTCGTCGAGCAGGACGACGCCGGGCGCTACCACCTGCCGGCCTGAGCGGCCGGCGCTCAGAGCTCCAGCAGCATCCGGGTGTTGCCGAGGGTGTTGGGCTTGACGCGCGCCAGGTCGAGGAACTCCGCGACGCCGTCGTCGTGGGAGCGCAGCAGCTCGGCGTACACCTCGGCGTCGACGGGCGTGCCGTCGATCTCGCGGAACCCGTGGGTGCGGAAGAAGCCCACCTCGAACGTCAGGCAGAACACCCGGCGCAGCCCGAGCTGCCGCGCCCGCTGGACGAGGCCCTCGACGATCGCGTGCCCGACGCCGCGGCCGCGCCATGCCGGGTCGGCCGCGAGGGTGCGCACCTCCGCGAGGTCGTCCCACATGACGTGCAGCGCCCCGCACCCGACGACGCCCCCGTCGACGTCCGCCGCCACGAGGAACTCCTGCACGGCCTCGTAGTAGCCGACCATCTCCTTGGCGAGCAGGATGCGCCGCTCGGCGTACGGCTCCACGAGGCGGCGCACCGCGCGCATGTCGGCCGGCATCGCGGAGCGGACGGCGAACGACGCGCCGTGGTCCTGGGGCCGGTCGGGGAGCACGCGGTCACTCTACGGTCGGGCCGACGCGCCGGCGCGGGCGTCCCGGTGCACGGACGTTCACGTGACCTCCACGAGCGCGGCGGCCGTGACCTCGTCGATCACGAGGTCGGTCACGACGCCGGCCGCGAGCGCCGCCCGCAGGGGCGCCACCTTGTTGCCGCCCGCGACGGCGCACAGCCGCCGCGGGATACGACGCAGCTCGGCGGGCGTGGGCCCGGTGGCCCGGGCGTTGAGGGAGATGTCGCGGTAGGTGCCGTCGGCGCGCACGAAGACGGTGCAGACGTCGCCCACGACGCCCTCCGCGTCCAGCACGGCCACGTCGTCGGGCTCGAGGTACCCGGCGGAGTACACGTGCGACGGCACTCCGCCGGTGAGGGCCCCCACGGAGAACAGGGCGATGTCGGCGCGACCCTGGACGTCGAGCACGCGGCGCACGGAACGCTCCCGCCACATCGCGGCCTTGGTCTCGGCGAAGTCGAAGAACGCCGGCACGGGGAAGTAGTGGACGGACGCGTCGAAGGCCGTGCCGAACCCCGAGATCAGGTCCCCGGCGTAGCTCATGCCCGAGGTCCGGGTGTTGGCCGCTCCGTTGAGCTGCACGACGGCGGACCCCCGGGTCGGCTTGTGGGGCAGGTGCTCGGTGATCGCGGCGAGGGTGGTGCCCCAGGCCACGCCGAGCACCATGTCGGAGTCGAACCAGCGCGCCAGGAGCCGCGCGGTGGTGATGGACACCTGCTGCAGCCGGTCGTCGTCGGTGGCGGAGTCCGAGACGGGCACCACGTACGCGTCGATGCCGTGCCGCTCGGCGATCTCCTGGCCGAGGCCGGGCGCCCGGGACGGGCCGGGGCGCAACGTGATCTCGACGACGCCGGTGTCCCGCGCTCGCTTGATCAGCCGGGAGACGGTGGAGCGGGACGTGCGCAGGTGCCGCGCGATCGTCTCCATCTTCATGTCCTGCAGGTAGTACATCGTCGCGGCCATGACCACGTCGCGTTCCCGATAGCTCGCCATGTCACCAGCATGCCCCAGTTGCACGTTTGTGCACCCAGGTTGCGCGGACGTGCTGGCGGTGCTGCCCTGGGAGCGTCGTCCGATCGGAAGGAACCACGATGGCCTCCACCCGGCTCACAGCCGAGTCACGCACCCAGGCCCTCGCCGCGCTCAAGGGCTCACAGACCACCAGCGGCGAGCTCGACGTGCTCGTCGTCGGCGGCGGGGTCACCGGCGCCGGCATCGCGCTCGACGCCGCCACCCGCGGCCTGTCGACCGCGATCGTCGAGGCGCAGGACTGGGCGTCGGGGACGTCCAGCCGCAGCAGCAAGCTGGTGCACGGCGGTCTGCGCTACCTGCAGATGCTCGACTTCCACCTCGTCAAGGAGGCTCTCACCGAGCGCGACCTCCTGCTCAAGGACATCGCCCCGCACCTCGTCAAGCCCGTGCCGTTCCTGTACCCGCTGGAGCACCGGGTGTGGGAGCGCGCGTACGTCGGCGCCGGCATCGCGCTCTACGACACGCTCGCGTCCCTCGCCCCGGGACGCCGCGCCATGCCGCTGCACCGGCACCTGTCGCGACGCCGGATGTCGGCCAAGTTCCCCGACCTCGCGCACGACGCCGCCATCGGCGCGGTGCAGTACTGGGACGCCTCCGTCGACGACGCCCGGCTCGTGTCCACGCTCGTCCGCACCGCGGTCAGCTACGGCGCGCACGCGGCGTCCCGCACCCAGGTCGTGGCGCTCACCAAGGGCGCCACCGGCGCGGTGAACGGCGCCGTCCTCACGGACCTCGAGAGCGGCGAGGAGATCGCCGTCCGCGCCCGGCACGTCATCAACGCCACCGGGGTGTGGACGGAGGACACGGAGGCGCTGGCCGGCGACACCGGCGGCCTGCGCGTGCTGGCCTCCAAGGGCGTGCACATCGTGGTCCCCCGCGAGCGCATCAAGGGCACCGTCGGCCTGATCCTGCAGACCGAGAAGTCGGTGCTGTTCGTCATCCCGTGGTCCCGGTACTGGGTGGTCGGCACGACCGACACCCCCTGGACCCATGACCCGACCCACCCGGTCGCCACCGCGCAGGACATCGACTACGTCCTGGACCACGCCAACGCGGTGCTGGCGCACCCGTTGTCCCGCGACGACATCATCGGGACGTACGCCGGCCTGCGGCCGCTGCTGCAGCCCGGCACCAAGGAGGGCACCAGCTCCGCCAAGGTGTCGCGCGAGCACACCGTCGCCAGCCCGGTGCCCGGCCTCACCGTCATCGCCGGCGGCAAGCTCACGACCTACCGCGTGATGGCGAAGGACGCCGTGGACTTCGCCATCGGCCAGCGCGCCGCCGCGCTGCCGTCGATCACGCACGAGATCCCGCTGCTGGGCGCCGTCGGGCTGCAGGCCACCCGCCGCCTCGCCCGCACCTGGGCGGCGCGGTACGGCTGGAAGCCGCCCATGGTCGACCACCTGCTGCACCGCTACGGGTCGCAGCTGCGGCACCTCGTCGAGCTGTGCGAGCAGGACCCGTCCCTCGCGCGTCCGCTCGAGCACGCCCCCGCGTACCTGCGCGCCGAGATCCACTTCGGCGTCAGCCACGAGGGCGCGCTGCACCTCGAGGACCTGCTGCTGCACCGCACCCGCCTCGTGTACGAGGTCGCGGACCGCGGTCTGGCCGCGCTGCCCGAGATCGCCGACGTCGCGGCACCGCTGCTCGGCTGGGACGACGCGACCAAGCAGGCCGAGATCGACGCCTACACCGCCCGCGCCCAGGCCGAGGACGCGGCGGAGGACGAGCCCGACGACGCCAGCGCGGAGGCCGTACGCCTCCGAGCCACCGACGTCGCCGCCATGCAGCCCCTGCGGGGCTGATCCCGACCCCGGCCGGGCGACCGGCCGGGGACTCCCGCAGGGCTCCGCCCGTCGCGGGCTCTCTCCGACCCCGGAGAGGACAACGTGGTCCCTCAAGAGAAAGAGATCCGACGATGGACTCATTGATCATGCAGGCGTTCTGGTCCGAGATCCTCGGGACCGCGACGCTGATCCTGCTGGGCGCCGGCGTCGTTGCCAACGTGGTGCTCCCGAGAACCAAGGGCTTCGACGGCGGCTGGCTGCTCGTCAACTTCGGGTGGGGCCTCGCGGTCTTCGCGGGTGTGTTCACCGCGTACAAGTCTGGCGCGCACCTCAACCCGGCCGTGACGATCGGCCTCTACGCGGCGCAGTCGCCGTTCGCGACGCTCACCGGGCCGGAGGGGCGGGTCACCGCCACGATCGAACCCACCGTGAGCAACATGTTCGTCTACTTCGCGGCGGAGATGATCGGCGCCATCATCGGCGCGGTGCTCGCCTTCATCGTGTACAAGAAGCACTTCGACCAGGAGGCGCCCGGCGCCACCAAGCTCGCGGTCTTCTCGACCGGGCCGGAGCTGCGCTCCTACGGCTGGAACTTCATCACCGAGGTCATCGCGACCTTCGTGCTGGTGTTCTTCGTCGTCGTCTCGGGCAAGACGCCGTCCGGGCTCGGACCGCTCGCCGTCGCGCTCATCGTGGTCGCGATCGGTGCCAGCCTCGGTGGCCCGACCGGGTACGCCATCAACCCCGCCCGAGACCTCGGGCCCCGCATCGCGCACGCGTTCCTGCCCATCAAGGGCAAGGGGTCCAGCGACTGGGCGTACTCCTGGGTGCCCGTCGCCGGCCCGCTCGTGGGCGGCGTGCTCGCCGGCCTCCTGGGTTCCGTCTACTCCTGATCCACCCCGCCGGCCGGGCCGCACGGCCCGGCCGGCACCCCGCACCACCCACACCGACGTGAAGGGCAACCCCCATGGCTGACTACGTCCTCGCCATCGACCAGGGCACGACGAGCTCGCGTGCCATCGTCTTCGACCACTCCGGCCGGATCGTCTCCACCGGCCAGCTCGAGCACGACCAGATCTTCCCCAAGGCGGGCTGGGTCGAGCACAACGCCGAGCAGATCTGGAGCAACGTGCGCGAGGTCGTCGGGCTGGCGCTCACGCGCGGCAACCTGGCGCACACCGACCTCGCCGCCATCGGCATCACCAACCAGCGCGAGACCGCCGTCGTGTGGGACAAGAACACCGGCAAGCCGGTGTACAACGCGATCGTGTGGCAGGACACCCGCACGCAGGCGATCGTCGACGAGCTCGGCGGCTCCGAGGGCGCCGACAAGTACAAGGCGATCGTGGGCCTCCCCCTCGCCACCTACTTCTCCGGCCCCAAGGTGAAGTGGATCCTCGACAACGTCGAGGGCGCTCGCGAGGCCGCCGAGAAGGGCGACCTGCTGTTCGGCAACACCGACACCTGGGTGCTGTGGAACATGACCGGCGGGCCCGACGGCGGCGTGCACGTCACCGACGTCACCAACGCGTCGCGCACCATGCTCATGGACCTGGACACCCTGAGCTGGCGCGAGGACATCGCCGCGGACATGGGCATCCCCCTGTCGATGCTGCCCGAGATCCGCTCCTCCTCCGAGGTGTACGGGCAGGGACGCCCCCGCGGCCTCGTGCCCGGCGTGCCGATCGCCGGCATCCTCGGCGACCAGCAGGCCGCCACCTTCGGCCAGGCGTGCTTCGAGGTCGGCACCGCGAAGAACACCTACGGCACCGGCAACTTCATGCTCCTCAACACGGGCACGGAGAAGGTGCCGAGCAAGAACGGCCTGCTCACCACCGTCTGCTACAAGATCGGCGACGCCCCCCAGGTGTACGCGCTCGAGGGCTCCATCGCCGTCACGGGCTCGCTCATCCAGTGGCTGCGGGACAACCTCGGCATGTTCGAGGACGCGCCCGACGTCGAGTGGCTGGCCCGCAAGGTCGAGGACAACGGCGGCGCGTACTTCGTGCCCGCGTTCTCCGGCCTGTTCGCCCCGTACTGGCGCCCCGACGCCCGCGGCGCGCTCGTCGGCCTCACCCGGTACGTCAACCGCAACCACATCGCGCGGGCCGCCCTGGAGGCCGTGGCCTACCAGACCCGCGAGGTCGTGGACGCCATGAAGCTCGACTCCGGCGTGCAGCTCACCGAGCTCAAGGTGGACGGCGGCATGGTCCAGAACGAGCTGCTCATGCAGTTCCAGGCCGACCAGCTCGGCGTCGACGTCGTGCGGCCCAAGGTCGCCGAGACGACGGCGCTCGGCGCCGCGTACGCCGCCGGCATCGCCGTCGGGTTCTGGAAGGGCGAGGAGGACGTCACCGCGAACTGGGCGGAGGACAAGCGCTGGTCGCCGGCCGTGGCCGAGGACGAGCGCGAGCGCCTCTACCGGTCCTGGAAGAAGGCGGTCACGAAGACGTTCGACTGGGTCGACGCCGACGTGCAGTAGTGCGTCCTGCGGTGGCTGAGGGGACGGCGTCGTGCCGTCCCCTCAGTGCCGCCTACGCGCGTCGTGGGCGCTGCTCTCCGGCGGGATGGCGAACCAGCGGGCCCAGCGGCCGTGCAGATGCGGCCGGTGGCCCGTGGACTCGACCGCGAAGAGAAAGGCCGCCACCGCGCTGAGCACGAGGATCTCACCGCCGTCCTCGAGGGTCGTGAGCGCCACGTCCACCGGCCGGACGCTCAGGAACGGGGCGTGCAGGGCGTCGACCACCATGCTGCAGAACGCGAACAGGGCGAAGAGGACGGCCAGCACGGCGGAGACCTCCCGCGCCGCCGGCCGGGCGCGCAGGTGCGTCACCGCGACGAGCGAGGCGAGGACCACACCGACCACGCCGAGGAAGGCCAGCTCGCCGACGTGATTGGAGAGCGTGCCGAGCGCAGGGACCCGGCGTTCGAACCAGACCCCGAACGCCTCGTGCAGCTGGAACCAGTCGTCCGCGAGAAGGTACACGCACACCGACGACCACACGGCCAGCACGGGTGCCCGGTCCCGCAGCGCGACGCGTGCCAGCAGGAACCCGGACCACGCCGTCAGCAGGTAGCCGAAGAGCTCGCCGTAGCCGCGGTCCACGCCGAGGTCCCACGTGTGTCCGCTCGGCCGCGCGAGGACCTTCAAGGACAGGTGCGCGGCGATCAGCAGCCCGCAGGTGCCCCACAAGAGGGTGAGCAGCGTGGCGGCCGGCCCTTCGGTGGTCCCCAGCTTGGCGGCCCATGGCCGGAAGGTTCGTGTCACGCCGGGATCCTCACGTCGCAGATGTGGGGAGAACCCTAGCCCGACGCTCGAACGGTGCCGTCCTGCGTCTCGGGGCCGACGAGGAAGTCCCGGGCCGTCGCGAGGAGGAGCTCCCGCTCGCCGTCGACGGTGAAGTCGGGGTCGGTCGCGACACGTTCGAGGAAGCCGCCCGAGAGCAGGGCCAGCCAGGACGCGATCCGGGCCGGCAGCAGGTCCGTGCGGACCTCCCCCGACTTCTGGCCGCGCTCGACCCACGGCAGGAGGAGGTCGCGCTGGGCCCGGTCGTCCGCCGCCAGGGCGTCCGCGACGGCGGGCAGGTGCATGACGCCCGCGACGGCGCGCACGAACCCGGGGATGCGCGGGTCGGCGGCGTCGTCGGCCCACGAGCCCACGAGCTCCAGCAGGACGGCGAGCGGGTCGGTGCGGCCCTCGAGGGCGGCCGCCTTCTCGACCGTCTCGGCGGTGCCGAGCTCAAGGATCGCCAGGACGAGCTCTGTCTTGGTGGCGAAGTAGTGGAAGAACGTCCCCGACCCGATCCCCGCCTCGCGGCAGATCGCGGCCGTCGTCGCGCCCTCGTAGCCGCGCTCGGCCAGCACCGTCAGGCCGGCCAGGATGATCTGCAGGCGGCGCGCCTCGTGGCGCTGCGGATCAACCCTGCGCGCCACGGGCGTCCTCCGCGGGCACGACGCCGAGCCTCCGCACCTGGAGGCGGTCCTCGCGGACGCGCGAGGCGAGGCCGTGGGCGGCGAGCGCCTCGTCGACCTCGGCGACCGCGGCGGCGTCCTTGCGCTCGGCGAGCCGACGGCGCAGCAGGGCGTGCTCGGCGGCCGAGAACCCGGGCCGGCCGTCCATCCACCGCGCGTACGCGCCCTCGTGCGGGTCGGCGTCGCGCCACGGCCACCCGTGCGCCTCGAACGCGGCCCGGATCTCGTCGCGCCGCAGCGTGTCGACGTCCAGCCGTTCCCGCGGGGCGCCGGTCGGGCCGAGGAGGACCAGGTACCGGCCGTCGCGGAAGACGTCGGCGACGTCGGCCCGCTCCACCCAGCCCTCGCGGTCTTCCGTGCGGTGCTCGAGGTGGTCGTCGGCGACCGTCAGCCGGAGCGACTCCCCGATCGTCGTCAGCGCCAGGAGGACGCCGCCCACCACGCCCAGCCCGCCGAGGATCGGCACCGACCACACGAGGGGCAGGCCCGCGAGGAGCTCGACGGGGCCGAGGCCCGGCAGCGGGCTGCCCTCCAGGACGCCGCGCAGCCACCGGGCCAGCGGCGGGAGGGCGAAGCCCAGCCCGACGCCGACGGCGACGGTCGCGAGCAGCAGGAGCAGCGGCACCCAGCGGGGCTGGCGCACCTCGGACGGAGCGGTGGTCGGCACGGGACAATTGTTGGAGCACGCACTCCAATAATGCAACCCGGCCTACCCTGGGCCGGTGAGCAACGGCACCGTCACCACGACGCGCGAGTACACGATCCCCGGCGTCCACGTCACCGACCGCACCCTCACGGTGCCGCTGGACCGGGCGCACCCCGACGACGGGCGCACCATCTCCCTCTTCGTCCGCGAGCTCGTGGACCCCACGAGGCGCGCCGACGACCTGCCGCTGCTCGTCTTCCTGCAGGGCGGCCCGGGCGGCAAGGGGCCCCGCCCGACCGGCCCCGACGGCTGGGCGGGCGAGGCGCTCAAGCGGTTCCGGGTGGTGCTGCTCGACCAGCGCGGCACCGGGCGCTCGACGGCGGTCCGGGCGGGCGCGCTCGCCGCGCTCGGGTCCGCCGAGGCCCAGGCCGAGCACCTGACCCACTTCCGTGCCGACTCGATCGTCGCCGACGCCGAGCACGTGCGGAAGACCGTCTACGGCGGCCGGCGCTGGTCGACGCTCGGCCAGTCGTACGGCGGGTTCCTCACGCTCACCTACCTCTCGCGCGCCCCCGAGGGCGTGGCCGCGTCCTACGTGACGGGCGGCCTCGCCGGGCTCACCGCGAGCGCCGAGGACGTCTACCGCCGCACCCAGCCGCGCGTCATCACCAAGAACGCGGTCTACCGCGAGCGGTACCCCGACGACGTCGAGCGCGTGGCGCGGATCGCGGACCGGCTCGCCGCGGGCGACGTGCGCCTGCCCGGCGGGGACGTGCTCACCGTCGAGCGGTTCCAGACCCTCGGGATGGCCTTCGGCATGGGCCCCGGCTTCGAGCGTGTGCACTGGATCGTGGACGAGGCGTTCGACCCCGCCTCCGACGAGCTCTCCGACACCTTCCTCGCGGAGGTGGAGGCCGCCACGGGCTTCGCCACCAACCCGATGTACGCCGTCCTGCACGAGTCGATCTACGCGCAGTCCGGCACGGGCGCCACGGCATGGTCGGCGCAGCGGGTGCGCGACGACGACGCGTCCTTCGACGCCAGCGCCCGCCCGCTGCTGTTCACGGGCGAGATGATCTACCCCTGGATGTTCGAGCAGCTCGCGTCGCTGCGCCCGTTCCGTGCCGCCGCCGAGGCGCTGGCGGCGCGCACCGACTGGGCCGACCTGTACGACCTCGACGTCCTCGCCCGCAACGAGGTGCCGCTCGAGGCCGCCGTCTACCACGACGACATGTTCGTGGACGCCGGGCTCTCCCTGGAGACCGCGGCCCACGTCGGCAACGCCCGCGCGTGGGTGACCAACGAGTTCGAGCACGACGGCCTGCGCCTGGGCGACGTCTTCCCGAAGCTCCTGGCACGCATGGACGCGCGCGGGGGCGCCCTGCCGTCGCGGTAGCGCTCAGCTCACGCCGAGAGCGTCAGGGTGACGCCACGCCCGGCGGCGCGGGCGGCGTCGACGAGCAGGCGCCCGATCGCGACGTCGAGCAGCCCGAGCCCGACGGAGTCGAACAGCGTCACCTCGTCGGCCGACCGGCGGCCGGACGCCCGACCCGTGACGACGTCGCCCAGCTCGAGGCGGCAGTCGTCCGCACCGATGGCGCCCTCGGCGATCGCGATCAGCGCGTCACCCGACTCGTGCAGCGCCGTCGACACGGAGTCGACGACGATCCGCGAGCGGCGCATCGCCTCGCCGTCGACCTCCCGGTGGTCGGGCCGCGGCGGCGCGCCGACGACGTTGACGTGCAGACCCGGGTGGAACCACTCCCCCCGCACGACGGGCTCGCGGGACGGTGTGAGGGTGCACACGACGTCGGCAGCCTCGACGGCGGCCGCCGGGGTGCCCACCAGGGTGACCTTGAGCCCGGGGTGCCGGGAGGCGACCTGCTCGGTGAACGCGGCCGCCGTCGACGCCGAACGCGTCCAGAACACCACGTGCTCCAGGGGCCGCACCTGCGCGACGGCGCTGACGTGCTCCAGCGCCAGCCCGCCGGCGCCGACCAGCCCGAGCACGCGCGCGCCCTCGGGCGCGAGCCAGCGTGTGGCGACGGCGCTCGCGGCGGCCGTGCGCAGCCGGGTGGGCAGGCCGCCGTCGAGGATCGCGACCGGCCCGCCGTCGTCCGCGTCGGACAGCACGAGCACCGACCGCTGCGCGGGCAGCCCGCGCCCCCGGTTGCCGGGGATGTCGGCGAGCAGCTTCGAGCCGGCGAGCCCGGCTCGCCGCGAGACCGCGGTCATCGGGAGGAAGTGCGCGGCGTCGTCCAGCGCGGCGACGCTCAACGGGGCCTGCGCGGCCGTGCCGTCGGCGAGGTCCGCGAACGCCTGCTCGACGACGGCGACGACGTCGGCGGGGCCGACGAGGCCGGTGAGGTCGGTGCGGGTGAGGACGAGGGGCACGGGGCCTCCAAGGGTCGGGTGAGTCGGGTGAGGCGGGTGGGTCGGGGGTCGGTGGTCGGGCGGAGGGTCACGCGAGCCGCCCCTGGCGGACGAACGACGTGGTGAGCCCGGAGGGCGGTCGGCTGTGGCTGACGAGCCCCGCGACGGCGAGCAGCGCCAGGACGTACGGGAGCATGACCAGCAGCGCGAACGGCACGTCCACCCCGAGGGCGGGGAGCGTGAACTGGAGCGCCTGCGCGAGGCCGAACACGACCGCGGCGACGGCCACGCCGATCGGGCGCCAGCTCCCGGCGATGACGGCGACCACGGCGAGGTACCCGACCCCGGCCGTCATGTTGTCCGTGAACGTGCGCACCTCGGACAGCGCGAGCTGGGTGCCGGCGAGCCCCGCGAGCAGCCCGACGACGAGCACGGCGGCGGACCGCACACGCAGCACGGGGATGCCGGAGCGGTCGGCGCTGGTGGCGTCCTCCCCGACCGCGTCCAGCGCGAGGCCCCAGCCGGTGCGGCGGGTCGTGAGGACGGCGAGCACGACGACGACGGCGACGAGCGCGTACCCGAGCCCGGTCTGGCGGAACAGCGCGGGCCCGAGCACGGGGATGTCGGCGAGGAGCGGGACCTCCAGGCGGGCGAACCCGGGCACGGCGGTGCCGCGCTCCAGCACGAGGCGCGCGCCGAAGGTGGTGCCGGCGAGGGCGAGCGCGTTGATCGCGAGGCCGGTGACGATCTGGTCGGCCCGCAGCCAGACGGACAGCACGGCCTGCAGGAGGCCGACGAGCAGGCCGGCGAGCGCCCCGCAGGCGACGCCCGTGAGGGCCGACCCGCTGGCGGTGGCGCCGACGACGGCGGCGAAGGCGCCGGTGAGCATCATGCCCTCGACGCTCATGGTGAGGACGCCGGAGCGCTCCCCGACGAGCTCTCCGCTGGCCGCGACCAGCACGGGGATCGCGAGCGCGATGCTGGCGACGAGGAGGTCGGTGAGGGTGTCGGTCATGAGGTGGCCTCCGTGTCGGACCGGGTGCGCGGGCGGCGGGCGGCGCGGGGCGTGCGGCGCACGGCCCAGATCGTGGTGCCCGCGACGCCGAGGATGACGAGGCTCTCGAGGATCTGGGTGATGGACGCCGGGACCCCGGCGGCGAGCTGGAGGTTGATGCCGCCCGACACGAGGAAGCCGAGGGCGGTCGCGATGCCGGTGGCGGCGAGGAACGAGCCGCGGGCGAGCAGCCCGACGACCAGCCCCGAGAACCCGTAGCCGGACGCGAGCCCGTCGTCGAGGACGTGCGGGGCCGATGCGACGAGCACGCCGCCCGCGAGGCCCGCCGCCGCCCCCGCCGTGGTGAGCGAGGTGAACCGCAACCGGTCGACGGGCAGGCCGAGCCGCAACGACGCGGGCCGCGACAGCCCGACGGCGGAGAGCCGCACGCCCGTGGCCGTGCGGCGCAGCACGAGCGCGGCGACCGCGGCGCCTGCCAGCGCCAGCACGATGGCGACGGTCGCGGGCGAGCCGGGCAGGCCGAGCAGCGGCAGGTGGGTCGCGTCGACCAGCGGCGCGGACTGGGGCAGGGTCTCCGAGCTCGTCACCGGCTGGCGCAGCAGCGCCTCCTCGTGGACGGAGAGCACCAGCACGGCCGCGCCGACGAAGTTGAGCAGCAGGGTGGTGATGACCTCGCTGACGCCGCGGCGCACGGCGAGCCACCCCGCGACCGACGCCCACGCCGCGCCCCCGACCGCGGCGGTGACCAGGAGCAGCGGCAGGGCGACGACCGCGGGGACGGCGTCCGGGAGGCTGGTGCCGACGGCCGTCGCGGCGACGGCGCCCACGCAGATCTGGCCCTCGCCGCCCACGTTCACCAGGCCCGCGCGGTGCGCCACCAGGAACCCCGTCGCCACGAGGAGCAGCACGGCGGCGACGTTCAGCGACGAGCCGACCGCGTACGGCGTGCCGACCATGCCCTCCCACAGCGCCGTCGCTGCCTCCACGGGGGCGGCCCCCGCGAGCACGGCGAGCGCCGTCGACACGGCCAGCGCCCCGACGACGGCGGCCAGCGGGACGAGGACGGGGCGGGCGTCGAGCAGCCGGTCCCTCGCCGTCCGCGCCGGGCGGGCCGGCTCGCGTCCCGGCGCGGGTCGCGGAAGGTCGGGGGCAGGGGCCGGTGCGGTGGCCGGGACCGGGACGGTCATGCGCGGGCTCCCGTCATGAGGTGGGCGACGCGGTCTCGCGCGTCCGGGGCGGAGGTGGGGACGGGCTCGCTCAGCGCGCCGCGGTAGGCGACGTGCACGCGGTGGCACAGCGCGAGCAGCTCGGACAGCTCGCTGGACACGACGAGCACGCCCGTACCGGCCGCCGCGGCGGCGCGCAGGTGGCCCACGACGGCGTCCACGGCCCCGAGGTCGAGACCACGCGTGGGCTGTGCCGCGACGACGCAGCGCAACGGGTCGAGGCTCAGCTCGCGGGCCAGGACGGCCTTCTGCTGGTTGCCGCCCGACAGCGACGACAGGGGCGCGTCGAGGCTCGCCGCACGGACGTCGAACCGGTGCGCGAGGTCGCCGGCCGCGGCGCGCATCGCCCCGCGGTCGAGCAGCCCGAACCGGCGGAAGCGGTGCAGCCGGCCGAGCAGCAGGTTCGTGCTCACGCTCAGCCCGGCGACGACCGCCTCGTGATGACGGTCCTCGGGCACGACGCCCAGCCCGAGACCGGTGCGGCGCCGGGGCGCGGCCCGCGTGATGTCGACCCCGGCGAGCAGGACCTTCCCCGCGGCCGGGTGGACGGCGCCGGACAGCGCGGCCACGATCTCGCCCTGCCCGTTGCCCTCGACGCCGGCGATGCCGACGATCTCTCCGGGCCGCACGTCCAGGTCGACGCCGTCGACCCGCCGCGCGCCGTCGTCTCCCACCACGACCAGGCCACGCACGGCGAGCACCGGCTCGTCCGCCGCGCGGCGCCCCGCGGCCGCCGCGCCCTCCCCCGCGGCAGGACCCCGCCCCGGCCCGGAGGCGTCGTCGCCCGGCCGGTCCCCCAGCACTCCGACGTTCGCGGCGAGCACCGGGTCGAGCGTCGCGGTGTCACGACCCACCATGAGCTCGACGAGGTCCGACGCCGTCAGCCCGACGGCGCCCTCGCGGGCGAGCGACCCGCCGCCGACGACGCGGCCCCCGCGCAGCACGGTCGCCCGGTCGCCGACGCGCATCACCTCCGCGAGCTTGTGCGTGACGAGCACGACGGCCGTGCCCGACTCGGCGACGCGGCGGCACGTCGCGAGCAGCCCGTCGATCTCGTCCGGCCCGAGGACACCGGTGGGCTCGTCGAGCAGCAGCAGCCGAGGGCGCTCCAGGAGCGCCTTGACGATCTCGACGCGCTGCCGCGCGCCGACGCTCAGCGACGCGGCGCGGGCGGAGAGGTCGACGCGTAGGCCGAGCGACTCGTCGATCTCCGCGAGACGCCGCGCGAGCCCCCGGCGGTCCGGGCGCAGCCGGCGCACGCCGCGGCCGAGCAGCAGGTTCTCCTCGACGGTGAGCGTCGGCACGAGCGAGAAGTGCTGGTGCACCATCGCCACGCCTCTCGCGAGGGCGTCCGCCGGCGACGCCGGGGCGAACGGCGCGCCGTCGAGCAGCACGTCGCCGCCGGAAGGCGGGAGCGACCCGAAGACGATGTTGCACAGCGTCGACTTGCCGGCCCCGTTCTCGCCGAGCACGCAGTGCACCTCACCGGTGGCGACCTCCAGGTCCACCGTGTCGAGGGCCGTGTGGGAGCCGAACACCCGGGAGACGCCGCGCAGGCTCAGCGCCGGGACGGCGGCGGCGTCGTGCTCGGGCGGTGCCGCTGCGGGTGGCGGGACGGTGGTCGACATCAGGGTTCCTCTCGAGGGGCCTGCCCGGCCGCCGGGTCGCGGCGGCCGGCCGGGCGGACGGACCTCAGTACGCGTCGACCTCGCCGCTCGCGAGCCCGGCCGTGATCTCGTCGAGCGCGGCGGCGGTCTCCGGGTCGTCGGTGCACAGCACGAACTCGGTGCCCCCGAGGTCCGAGGTCAGGCCGAACGGCACCTGGGCCGCCTCCCACGTGCCGTCCAGCACCGACTGCACGGCGTGCTCGACCTCGGCCCCGATGTCGGTGCGGACGTACCCGACGTACGGGCTGTCCTGCGCGCACTCGCCGGGGATCGGCCCGCCGACCATCGAGGCGCCCGCGTCCTGCGCGGCCTGCTCGATGCCCTGCTTGCCGAGGTTGACGATCTGGCCGACGACGTCGACCCCGACGCCGAAGTTCGCGGCCGCGGCCTGCTTGGCCTTCGCCGGGTCGTTGAAGTCGCCGATGTACTGCGGGGTCACGACCTCGGTGCCCGGCACCGCGGCCTCGGCCCCGTTCGAGAACGCGACCGACGCGTTGACGATCGCGGGCAGCTCCACGCCCCCGATGAACCCGACCTTGCCCGACTCCGACGACAGCGCTGCGGCGGCGCCCGACAGGTACTCGGCCTCGGCCTGCTGCGGGTCGTAGTAGGCGAGGTTGTCGAGCGGCTCGGCGTCGGCGGGGCCCCCGATCTCGACGAACGTCACGTCGGGGAACTGCGGCGCGACCTTCCGCAGGTCGGCGTCGGTCTGCCCGCCGACCGAGACGACGAGGTCGGACGTGCTGGCGAACCTCTGGAGCGTCTGCTCGTAGTCCGCGGCCGCGACCTCCTCGACGAACGACAGCTCGACGGCGTCTCCGTGCTCCTCGGCGACCCGCTCGTAGCCGAGGTACGCCGACTCCATGAAGCCCGTGTCGGAGGTCGAACCCGGCAGGAACACCCCGACCTTCAGCGGCTCGGCGCCGTCGGGGCTGGTCCCGCCCTCGGCCTCGGCGCTGGTGCTGCAGGCCGTCAGGGCGACGAGGCCGCCCGCGACGAGCGCGCCGACGGCGGCCCGGCGGCGGACGGGCCACCGGTCGCGGGGGCGGGACGAGCGGCAGGCGGGGCGGGTGCTGGACATGAGGTCCTCCAGAGCGAAGTTAGCGGTATACCACTAACCGCGAGTCTGGTGACCCCGTGTTTCCGTCGTATCAAGCGGCCGTAAATGGTGCGTGACCCCTGCCGGCACCGCCCACGCCGCGACCCCCCACCGTCGGTCCCCCCACGGTGCGGGGTCGTGGGGTCGGACGGGTCGGACGGTCAGGCGGTCTGCCTGCCCCGGTTGCGGGTGCGGGTCGCCTCGACCGGGTCGATCGGCGACGACGCCCAGGAGTCCGCGAGCGCCAGGCTCGGCTCCCGGCCGGACGTCACGTGCCGGTGCGCCAGCTCCGCGACGGCGTCGGCGTCCTGCGCCCGGATCGCCGCCAGCATCGCGGCGTGCTCCTCGCACTGCTCGCGCGTGTCGCGCTGCTTGGTGAGGTGGAACAGCCACCGCACCCTCGCGTCCAGCGGCGCGAGCATCGACCGCAGCAACGGGTTCCCGCACGCCTGCACCACGGCCGCATGGAACCCCGCGTTCGCCGCTGCCGTCGCGGCGTCGTCGCGCCGGGCCAGCGCGTCGCGCGCCGCGTCCACCGCCGCCGCCATCCGCTCCAGGTCGGCGTCCGAGCGCTTCAGCGCCGCGAGCCGGAACGCCAGCACCTCCACGCTCTCGCGCACCTCGAACAGGTGCTCGACGTCCGCCCTCGTGAACGGCGCCACCAGCGCCCCCCGCCGCGGCACCAGCACCACCAGGCCCTCGCTCTCGAGCTGGTGCAACGCCTCGCGCAGCGGCACCCGCGAGACTCCCAGCTCCGCCGCGATATCGCGCTCGACAAGCCGCTGCCCGGGGTGCAGGTCGAGCCCGATGATGCGCGCCTTGAGCGCCCCGTACGCCGTCTCGCGCAGCGATCGGCGTACGGGGTCGGGTTCCGCAGGGCTCGTGGTCACGCCCCGATCCTAGAGATCGGCCGCATGGGTGGGACGAGGCCTGCCACGGCGGCTGTCGAGATACAACCTTAGGTTGCACGATCCGCCGGCTATGCAGCATGACCGGCCCTTGACCAAGTGGTGAGGGCTCGCGCAGGGCATCGCGCCAGGGCCACAGCGGTCGGAACCGACGCAATCAAATGCCACCGATTCTGAGGCGCGCCGGGATCGGGTACTGCAGGTTTCGAATGCGGTCGCTCGTGCAGGGAGTCGACTACCTCTCGGCCGCCAGGCCCTTCATCGCTTGATCGATGGTGCGGAAGACGGTGTCGTCGCCGCCCTCCCAGGCCGGCGTCGGGTCGGGCTGGCCGGGCGACGGGGCATAGAGCCACCAGAGGTTGCCCCACGGGTCCTGCACCCGGCCCACGGTCGTCTCCCCGTAGAAGGGTGAGGGCGGGGTGATCATGCGCGCCCCGCGCTCGACGGCGGCCTGCAGGGTGGCGGCGACGTCGTCCACCCACACCTGGAGCAGTCCGGGGCGGGCGGGCCAGCCGTCGAGGCGATCGGAGAGCATCACCTTCGGCCCGCCGAGCACGACCTCGGCGTGGATGAGTCTGCCGTCCGGTGTCGGCGTACGTGCCGCCTCGTTCTCGGTGCCGTCGAACACCCCGACCATGAACTCGACGAGTCCGGCGGCATCGTCAACCACGACAAACGGGTTGAGCGACGCCTCGCCGCTGGGGAGCTGCCGCGCGTCCAGGACTGTCATGGGGCCACACTGTGCCAGGCCTCACCGACAAGGCGCACCGGGGCCGTGACGGCCCTGGCTCGCGGCGGCGTGCCCCTAGGCGGAACAGGGCTCATCAACTCCTCACGCGGGCCATTCAGAACCGACCGATTCTGAGACGCTCCAGAATCGGGTTATGGACGTTTCGAAACCTCGCGCCTGCCGGCAGGTCTGCAGCGGTCGCGCGCCCTGGGGCACGTGGTTGCGTGTGCGCATGACGCTCCGCTCCTTCCAGGACCGCCGGGACTTCGATGACGTCGCGCGGGGCAAGGTCGCCGACCTCGTGCCCGAGGTGATCACGGCCGACGATGGGCATGTGGTGTGGGACGTCCACGGCTACGACTTCCCGACGAGCGAGTGCCCGCCGACCGCGAACCCGAGCCTGTGGCGGCAGGCGCGGTCAGAGCACGAAGTCGGGCGTGAGGGGTCGGCAGGTTCAGTGACGAGGCGGTAGTTCGCCGGTACGGAAGTCGTTGCCGGCGATTCAGGGTACGAACGCCGACGCTCGTCGCCGTGACATGTCCCGACGTCCATGCTCGCCTTCTAGCTGCGTCCGTTGATCACATCGCGTCATCAGAGATGCGCACAGCGGGTATCGGTACGATCAGTCGATGGCCGAGACCTACGGTTGGACACGCCTTACGCAGGGAGCCGGGTTCCTTGAAGCGGACCTGGCGCTTGAGTCGTTCCCCTGGGTGAAGCCGGTTCAGTCCGGATTCAGGGCGGTCTGGAGTCTTCAGGGAGTCGTCGAGGGGCGGCTTGGCGACCCGATGAGCGGCCCCGTCACGCTTATCGAGGAGGGGCGGCACAGCATCAGTCCCGGAGAGACGGGGCGCGTCGCCATCCATCCCCTGAACGTCGACCGTTGGCGGGGTGTGGCCCCGGGAACCCAACTCGTGCTGCGGGCCCGCGGCGGGCGCGAACTCGGCCGGGCAACGATTTCGCGGGTTGTAGGTGACCCGCTCTAAAGTTCACCCTTGCCTCGCCTTGCCGTACCTGTGACCCGTTGTTACTACTTGCTCTCGTCGCGTAACGGCGAATGCTCGTGCCGGTATCAACGAGGAGAGGGCGAAGCACGGTCACTACCCGCATGGTCAGACGTGGAACGAGGCGGCCGCTGCTGCGCGCGGCCATGACGGCCGCAGTGCTCGTGGGAGCGCTTGTCGCCCCTACCGCTGCGTACGCCGACACTCTGCCCGAGGAGGAGTCGACACCAACGCCGACGGGCGAGGCCCCGGTCGACGAAGGCGAGCCGGGACCTGTCCCCACGGGCGAGGGTCCGATCGACGAGGACGCCCCGTTCCTTCCGTCGGGGTCGTCGCTAGCCACTACCCCCGAAGAGGTCCCGGAGGGAGAGGTTGCGCCGATGTCAGTGTCGGTGAGGATCTCTCCTGCCAAGTGCGTCGGGCAGACCGACTACCCGCACTCCAGCAACGGAAGGGTGCGGACGACGGGCGGCCCCTACGCTTCGGTGCACGGTCGGACCAAGTGTCAGTGGGAGGCCGACCGTGTGACTGCCCGTGCCGAGGTCTGGAAGAAGGTCTGGCACGGGAACACGCGCCTGAAGACGGGCCCCCTCGCGGCGAATAACTACGACTACGAGTCGGATGACTCGACGCCCCACTACTACTGCGAGGGGCAGGGCAAGGCGTGGTACGTCGGGATCACGAATCACAGTTCGTACGAGGGTGGCAAGTGGTACACGGCGCGCACGATCGAGGACGGCACGCAGTCGATGTCGCAGTTCACCTGTTGAACACGATCAAGCGGGCAGCGATGATCTCGCTTCCCGCGCTGGTACTCGCCGGGGCGGTCGGGGCTTGCACCCCGACCGCCCCGGCGGGGCAGGCATATGGTGAGACTCCCGCGCCGACGGTCTCCGTCGGCACCTCCGACGGGCGATCTCTCGTCGAAGCGATCGAGTCGCCCGCGAGTCCGCCGATGGCGGCCGCTGCGTCGGTCGAAGCGAAGCCGTTGAACTCCGACTGGCTCCTGGAGAGTGGCGAGCGCGAAGTCATCTCACCGGACGACGACTTCACTGCCCACGAACTCCCGAAGGTGGCGACGCCATCCGATGAAGCCCCGCTGAGGCTGGAAGTCGGTAGTCCAGTGACGCCCACGCAAGCCGATGTCGTCGTCTTCGACGAACTAGACGCGAGCGGGGTGCCCCTCGATGAAGGGCGCGAGATTCACTGCCTGCAGTCTGACGACTGCTCCATCGAGTACTCGTCGGACGGCATCTCGATGGTGGTGCCGCTCGACCAGGACAGCGCTGTTGTCGTCCTGCACCTCTACTACGCCGTGGTGCCGTCGGGGGGCGCGGCGGGGGTCGATGTGGAAACCAACTACGCCAGTTACGGGTGGAAGGTCTCTTAGTCCAGCGCACGTTCGATCGGCGGATCGGGGCCGATGTCGTCAGACACGGCTTGCACGCGGCAGGCTTCCCGGTGGCCTCGAGATCGGTCCCGGCAATCCACCCTCGAGCTCTGCCCTTGTTGCTACCCGACAATCTGATCCCATGTTCCAGAACTGACCGATTCTGAGGCGCGTCATAAACGGGTTATGAGAGTTCGAAACCTCACGCGACCGAGTGGTCGGCTGCGTCAGGTCGATGGCGTGCAGGCGGATTTCAGTTGAGCCCGACGAGGCTGTTGCCGGTGGCGATGAGGTGGCCGCCGACGGAGTGCAGGCTCCAGAGCTTCTCGGCGGGGTCGTCGTCCCAGGCGATGCTGCCGTCGCGGAGGTCCAGCGCGACGAGCCGGATCGGCCGTTCCTCTTCGGTCCACGAGGTCGGGGAGATCGCGAGCAGCAGCCGGGTGCCGTCGGTGGCGACGCCGGCGACGAATGTCCCGTGCTCGGCGCTCTCGCGGCTGTATTCGACCAGGCCCGGCACGCTCCACTCCTGCCGCCCGGTGGTCGCATCGAGCCCGACGACCTCGGTTCCTGACGCGTCCACGACGACGATCGTGTCGCCAACGCGGGCCAAGGTGCCCGTGCCGGTCGCACCGGGGGACGTCCACAGTGTGTCCCCGTCGTTCCCGATCGCGGCGAGCGTGCTGGCCCCGTCCGTCGCTGGCAGGAGGGTGAGAGGCGGGCCGGTGCGGGCGGCGTCGACGATGAGAGGTGAGACCCAGCCTGGCAAGGTCTGCTCGACCTCGCCGCGATCGTCGAGGACCCTGCTGGTCTCGGCGTCGTGAACGACGTAACCGCCGCCGGGCCGGGGCTCGATGGCCCGCTGCCCGCTCTTGACGTCGATCACCACCCCGTCGGGCGTGATGGCCCGCGCCATACCGCACAGGCTGAACGTAGTCAACGACGGCGTGGTCTCGATGCCGAACTCCGGGACGATCCCGACGTTCCCGCTCTCTTCAGAACGACCGCAGTCCTCGACGAGGTCCGCGGTCAGCTCGAGGGTCACCTGCGCCCGCAGCTCCCCGGTCAGCGCATCCTCGATCCGCAGGCTCGGGCCCGACCACCCCGACCTCCGGAGGACGTCGACGACCCGTTGGGGGTCGTCTCCCTCCTTCCACGCGACCGTGATCTGGGGAGAAGCGTCGACGATGGCGATCGCCCCGCCGGCGGCGGGCTGGACCCGGCGGACGGATGTGTACTGGTCGGCGGGGACTGCACCGGCCACGTCGAGCTCTCGCTCACCCACCACGTCGCCGTCGGCGTCGAGCACGGTCACGATCGTGCGTGCTGCGCCGCCGTGGACGCAGACGGTCGAGTCCACCGGGGTGCGCCAGTCCACCTCGGACGACGCCGGAGGCGGCCCGCACTGCACGTCGCCCTCGAACTCGTGGTGCCAGGCCGGGGCGCCGGTCTGCGCGTCGACGGCCGTGAGCTGATCTGCGCTGGTGACGAGGAGTCTGTCGCCGTCGACGACGCTCGCCACGGTGGTGCCGTCCGGCCATGTCCAGGCCGCCTCCACCGGATCGGACAGGTCGCCGACGACTCCCGGCATCCCATGCACGGCCGCGGCACGCCCGCGCTGATCGTGGGCGTCGAGCGCGCCCGGAAGCACGGCAGCGGTCGTGACACCGAGGACGACCATCGCGGTCGTGCCGGCGATGAGCAACCGACTGCGGCGCGACAGACGCCGCCAGCGCCGAGCGACGCGGCGACGCACGGTGTCGTCAGGTTCCGCGACCGGCGGTGGAGCGTGGTCGTCATCGAGGTCGTCGTCCGGCACCAGCTCGAAGGACGCCATCGGGTCGGCGCGACGAAACCTCGGAGGCATGCGCGGACCGTACCGCCATTTCTCGGAGGCCAGTACGGATCACACGGCCGCCACCTCGTGGTTCCATATCGCCATGACAGCGTCGTCCACCATGCCACCCTCCGCGCGGTGGCATGTCCGTCGATGCGCTCTGCTCGTCATTGGCGCCGCTTCAGTAGCCGTCGGGCTGTTCGGTCTGGGGAGAGCCACGACTCCGGGAGCCACCTGGGACCAGGGCGCGGCCGACGTCTCCGCCGGGCGCGTGACGCTCGAGACCGGCAACTGGACCTACGCGGTCCCTGCTGACATCCCCTGGGTCGACTCGGCGGGAACGCTGCGCGATCACGGGGCGCCCACGTGCTTGACGGGCAGTACAGCACGCGCGGGTAACGAGGTGACGTTCGCGTGGGCCGAGGCTCCGGGCCTCGGTGCGCGCACGGTCGTCGCCGTCGACTGCCGGTAGGCGTCGGAAGACGGTCAGGTGGGTCGAGCATGGATCGCTCACCTGTAACGCTTCGCGGTTCGCCGGACATGTAGAGGTGACACGGGAAGCCAGGGAGGGCCATCGATGGGTCGGCAGCCGCCGCAGCAGGAGCCGGTGACGGCGGACGAGAGGTTCGCGTCGATCTTCGGGGCCACGCACCTGCCGTTGCTCGCCTATGCGGTGCGCCGGCTCGCGGTGCCGGAGGACGCGGCGGACGTCGTCGCCGAGACGTTCCTCATCGCGTGGCGTCGTCTCGACGAAGTCCCTCCGGGTGAGGATGCCCGGCCGTGGCTCTTCGGCGTGGCCCGGGGTGTGCTGGCCAACCATCAACGGGGCGAACGGCGTCGTATCGCGCTGGCCGAGAGGCTGCGTGAGGACCTCCGCGGCTTCGAGGTGCCCCGCCGTGCGTCACGCCTCGACGACGTCGAGCGGGCGATGGCGAGCCTGCCGGACGACGACCGGGAGATCTTGTGCCTGGTGGCGTGGGAAGAGCTCGCACGCGACGAGATCGCCGTGGTGCTCGGTCTCTCGCGCGGCGCGGTGCGGGTGCGGCTCCACCGGGCGCGCAAGCGTCTGGCCCAGCGACTGTCGGTGCTTGCGGACAGCGCGCAACCGGCCATGCCGCCGGCGACATCCACGCCGGTCACGACGCAGCGGGTTGCGACATGGAGCGAGGAGGCATGATGACGGACCCGATGGCGCGCCTGCGGGCGACGAACCCCGTCCGGCAGTCGGAGCTGCCTCCGGTCAGCACCGGTGTCTGGTCGGCGATGCAGGACACGATCGCCTCGACAACCCGAGGTCCCGGCAGGTCACAGCCCCCGACCCCGCGAAAGAAGCGGCTCGGCAAGCGCGGGACCCTCAGCATCGGCCTCGCCGTGCTGCTGATCGGAGGCGGGGCGGGCTATGCCGGGATCGAGGGATGGTTCGGGGGCACGCCGCAGGGCCCCAACTGCCTCGCTGACTGGTCCGACCGGGACACCGCCGTAATCGGGTCCTGGCTGACCGGCGACGCGATCGCGGACTGCGACACCCTCATGCGCGACGCCGGGCTCGCCCCGATCGAGGACCCGGTCGCGTTCACGCTCCAGGACTACACCTACGTCACGCCCGCCGGCCAGGTGCCCAGCGGGGCCCACGTCCTCGCCTCCGGCGTCGCGGTCACCCCGCAGGCTCTCGAGATGCGGCAGAGCGCCTCCGACTTCGTCGACGGCGGCAACGCGGCCTGCCGCACCGTCCCCGAACAGGTCGAGTGGGCCCGGGCGGAGCTGGAACGCCTCGGGCTCCAGGGTTGGTCCGTGGTGCGGGCCGACCACCAGGACCCGGACGCCCCGTGCTCGTGGGCCGACGCCCAGGAACCGGGCGTCGTCACCGTTGGGTCCGGCGCTGACCCGCTGGACACGTTCGCGGCCGGGGCCTGGCCGTTGGCCGACCAGCTTCGCACCAGGATCGCGGACCGCTGCCTGACCGCCGGCGAAGCGAAACGCCTCGGGGAGGAGCTGTACATGACGTACTCGTCGGTCGGCGCCGACGACACCCTGACGGCCACGGCGATCACGGACGACGCGTCCGACTGCGCACGGGTCGACGCCGGCATCGGCGGAAGCGTGCAGATCACGGTCTACGGGCCGGAAGCCGAGCGGTGAAGCCGGCACGGGTCACAGCACCCACCAAGACGGCCCGGCGTCGGGATCCACGATCGACGCCACACTGGCCCCGAACCCAAGACGTTAGGTCCTGGCTCCCGGCCGCTGTAGCGATCGTCGTCCTCGCAGGCCTGCTCTATGGGCTGGCGGCCGGCGCCGACTACGCCGTCAGTGTCATTGCCGGCGCGGCCGCCTACTGGTGAGTTGCGACCCTGGCGGGCGCCGAACTGGCGGATCTCGACAAGGCCGCGGGTCGTTCCAGAACTGACCGTTTCTGAAGCGGTACCGCCGTTCGCGCGACGCACCGCCGACACGCCGCTCAAAAACCCTGTTCGTTACCCCGCCGGTTCGGAACCTCCGTCGGGGGTTTCTTGCTGTGCCCAGGGTGCTGTTGATCGACTGCCGGCGGCGCCCCGGTCCCTGAGTCCGCCTCGGTGCTCGTGGACGCCGACCAGGGGCGATGCAACCTGCTTTGCACGCCAAGCGCGCCGCGCCCGGATTAGTGCAAGGTACAGCGGCGTGTGCGCGCAATCTGCCCTGCACGTCGACAGCGGCCGAGCGAGGGCCGAAGGGCGGTCGACGCGGACGGAGTCGCCGCGCGACGCCCTCGCGGCGATCCCTCGGAGCCCCTGTCGGGCCGGCTCGACCACGGGGAGACCCCCTGGCACCCGAGGCAGGACGTCGCCGCAGGTGGGGGCGAGTTCTCGCTACGGTGCGGGGTGTCGTAACCCTCACGCTCAGGAGCTGATCGCCGATGACCCACGACTCCCCCGTGCCCGAGAACCTGCCCGAGAGCCCCGTGCTCGAGACCGACGTCCTCGTCGTCGGGACGGGGCCGGCGGGCGCCTCCGCCGCCCTCCTCCTCGCGACGTACAGCACCCGGGTCATGGTGGTGACCAAGTACGGCCGCCTCGCCGACAGCCCCCGCGCGCACATCACCAACCAGCGCACGATGGAGACGCTGCGCGACATGGGGCTCGAGGACGTGCTGCTGGCCGAGGCGACGCCCTGGGACTCGATGGGCAACACGACGTTCTGCACGAGCCTGGCCGGCGAGGAGCTCGGGCGCATCCCCTCCTGGGGCACCGACACCGCGCGCCGCGCCCGGTACGAGCTGCAGAGCCCGTGCCCGATGGTCGACGCCCCGCAGACCATCACCGAGCCGATCCTCGTGCAGGCGGCGCAGGAGCGCGGGGCCACGGTGCGCTTCGACACCGAGTACGTCGACCACGTGCAGGACGCCGAGGGCGTCACCACCACGGTCCGCGACCGGCTCACCGGGGCGACCTACCGGGTGCGCTCGCGCTACCTCGTCGGCGCCGACGGCGCCCGGAGCAGGGTGGCCGAGCACCTGGACCTGCCCTACGAGGGCCCCGGAGCCGTGGGCGGCTCGCTGAGCATCGTGTTCGAGGCGGACCTCTCCCGCTTCGTGGCCCACCGGCCCGCCGTCCTCTACTGGATGCTGCAGCCGGGCGCGGAGCGCGAGGGCGTGGGGCTGGGGGTGCTGCGCATGATCAAGCCCTGGAACGAGTGGATGGTCATGTGGGGCTACGAGGTCGCCGCCGGGCCCCCGGAGCTCACCGACGAGTTCGTGCGCGAGCTCGCCGTGAACCTCGTGGGCACCGACGACTTCGAGATGCGCGTGAAGTCGGCGTCCCCGTGGACCGTGAACCACCACTACGCCACGACCCTGGCGAAGGGCCGCGTCTTCTGCGTGGGCGACGCCGTCCACCGGCACCCTCCGACGAACGGCCTGGGCTCGAACACGTCGATCCAGGACTCCTACAACCTCGCCTGGAAGCTCGCCCACGTCGTCGCCGGGACGGCGGACCCGGCGCTGCTGGACTCCTACGACGCCGAGCGGGCCCCGGTCGCGCGGCAGATCGTCGAGCGCGCCAACCGGAGCATCGCCGACACGGGTCGCATCCTGACGGCGCTCGAGCTCGAGGACACGAGCGACCCCGCGCGGCTCGAGGCCCAGCTGGAGCTCCGCAAGGCGCCGGGCGCGGACGGCGAGCGGGTGCGCGCCGCCCTGCGCGAGGCGATCGCCTTCAAGCAGTACGAGTTCGACGCGCACGGGGTGGAGCACAACCACCGGTACGCCTCGGGCGCGGTCCTGCCGGACGGCACGCCGGAGCCGGAGTACGCGCTCGACCCCGAGCTCTACGCCCAGCCCACCACCTGGCCCGGCGCCCGGATCCCGCACACCTGGGTGACCGTCGACGGCGTCCGGACCTCGACCCTCGACCTCGTCGGGCAGGGGCGGTTCGCCGTCGTCACCGGGATCGGCGGCGAGGCGTGGGTCGACGCGGCACGGGAGCTCGGCGAGGAGCTCGGGCTCGATCTCACGACCGTCGCGGTCGGCCCCGGCCGGCCCGTCGAGGACCCCTACGGGACGTGGGCGGACCTGCGGGAGATCGAGGACTCCGGGGTGCTCCTGATCCGCCCGGACCTGCACGTCGCCGCCCGCCGGGCGAGCGCGCCCGCCACGGCGACGGAGGCGCGGCACTGGCTCGGCCGGGCCCTGTCCGCCGTGCTCGGCCACGGCCCGGCCGTGGCGCCCGAGGATCCTGCCGAGGCGGTGCTCGCCACCGTGTGACGACGCCGTCGCGGCCGCGACGTGAGCGGGCCCGCCGCCCTCGGTCGCCGAGGGCGGCGGGAACCGCGGGGTACCGTCGTTCGTCCGACTAGCGGGCCGGCCGTCGTCCGGCACACGCACACACGAAGGTGACACCAGCATGAGCTCGACCTCCCCCACCCCGATCCTGCGCGCGACCGGTCTCGTGGTCGGCTACGGCGGCCCCGCGATCCTGGAGGGGATCGACCTGGAGCTGCTGCCCGGGGCGGAGCCCGTGGGCGTGCTGGGCGAGTCGGGCGCCGGGAAGTCGACCCTGGTGCAGGCGTTGCTGGGGCAGCTGCGCATCCGCGAGGGGCACGTGACGTTCCAGGGCCGCACGGTCGCCAAGCTCGGCCGGCGGGACAAGAAGAAGTTCCGCGCGGCGGTGCGCACGGTCGCGCAGAACGGGCTCGACGTCGACCCGCGCTGGACCGTGGAGCGCGCCGTCTCCGGCGCCCTGACCGACGCCCGCAAGGCCGGCCGCGCGAGCGGCCGCACCGTGGCCGACCTGCTGGACGACGTCGCGCTCGAGCCGCAGCTCGCGAGGCGCGCCGTCTACTCCCTCTCGGGCGGGGAGAAGCAGCGCCTCGCCCTCGCCCTCGCCCTGGCCACCCGGCCCGAGGCGCTGCTGCTGGACGAGCCGCTCACCGCCGTCGACCCGGCGATGCGCGGCGAGATCGTGCGCCGTCTCACCGAGGCCACCCGCGCCGAGGGCACGGCCGTGCTCCTGGTCTCGCACGACGTCGAGCTGGTCGGCCGGCTGTGCCCGACCGTGCACGTGCTCGCTGACGGCACGTTCGTCGCCTCAGGGCCGATGACCGACGTCCTGGCCGCCGGCTCCGACGACGACGCGCACCCCGCCGTGCGCGGCCTCGCCGAGGCGGCGCCCCTGGCGGTCCAGCGCTTCCGGTGATCCTCCGCCCGGTTCCCGACGGAACCGGGCCGCGCCGCGACGCGTTCACCGGGTGACGACACCGGGGCGACCGTCGGCGCCTCGGCCGCCGACCGACCGAGAGGACCCCGGTGGACGCGGACACCTGGTGGAACATCGCGCTCGTCCTGCTCTTCGTGCTCCTGGGCGGCGTGTTCGCCGGGACGGAGTTCGCGCTGGTCTCCCTGCGCGGCACGCAGATCGACCAGCTCGAACGCAGCGGCCCGCGCGGCCGCCGGGTGGCCGGGATCGCCCGCGACCCGAACCGCTTCCTGGCCGCCGTGCAGATCGGCGTCACCGTGGCGGGATTCTTCTCGGCCGCGTACGGCGCGTCCACGCTGGCGCCCGACGTCGCCCCCGCGCTCGAGTCCGTGGGCCTGCCGGAGGGTGCGGCGGCGACGGTCGCGCTCGTGGGCCTCACCCTCGTCATCGCCTACCTGTCGCTCGTGCTCGGCGAGCTCGTGCCCAAACGGATCGCGCTGCAGCGCACCGCGCAGGTCGCCCTCGCCGTGGGACCGCCGCTGGACCGCTTCGCGGTCCTGATGCGGCCCGTCATCTGGCTGCTGTCCCGCTCGACCGACGCCGTCGTGCGCCTGCTGGGCGGCGACCCGAGCGTGCGCTCGGAGGAGATCACGGAGCAGGAGCTGCGTGACCTCGTCGCCGCCCACCCGGGCCTGCACGAGGACGAGCGGCGCATCCTCTCGGACGTCTTCGCCGCCTCGGAGCGCAGCCTCGGCGAGGTGATGCGGCCCCGCGGTGACGTCGTCTTCCTGCGGGCGGACCTGTCGCTCGCCGAGGCCGACGAGCGCACGCGGGACCTGCCCTACTCCCGGTACCCCGTCACCGGCGAGGACGTCGACGACGTGCTCGGCTTCGTGCACGTGCGCGACCTCGCGCGCGGCGCGGGAGCGCCGTCCGAGGGCCGGCGCACGGTGCGCGACGCCGCCCGGCCGGTGCTCGACCTGCCCGCGACCGGGCGCCTCCTGCCGACCCTCGCCGAGATGCAGCGCACGCGCACGCACCTGGCGCTCGTCGTCGACGAGTACGGCGGGACGGACGGCATCGTCACGCTCGAGGACCTCGTCGAGGAGCTCGTCGGCGACATCCGCGACGAGCACGACCCGCTCGCCGCGGTGCACGTGGCGGGCACCTACGACGCCGGCCTCACGATCGAGGACTTCGCCCGGCTCACCGGCGTCGAGCTGCCCGACGGCCCGTACGAGACCGTCGCGGGCTACGTCCTCGCCCGGCTCGGGCGCCTCGCCGACGAGGGCGACAGGGTCGTCGTCGACGGCGGCGGAGACGACGACGGCGACGGCGGCGGCCACGTCCTGCGCGTCACGGGGGTCGAGGACCGTCGCATCCGCGAGGTCAGCCTCGACTGATCCGGCCCGTCGCCGCGGTTAGTGCGCGGCCTCCCCGGCGGGCGCGTGCCGCTGCAGGAAGGCGAAGACGTCGGTGTCGTCGACGCCGGGGAACGCGCCGCGCGGCAGGGCCGCCAGCACCTGCTGGTGCATGCGGGCGCTGGGCCAGGCGACGCCGTCCCACCGCTCGGCGAGGTCGGCGGGCGGCCGCTGGCAGCACGCCGGGTCGGGGCAGGTCGAGGCGTGCCGCACCTGGGTGTCGCGGCCGCGGAACCACTTGGCGTGCGCGTACGGGACGCCCACGGTGATGGAGAACTGCCGCCCGTCCGCACCCGTGCCGGTCTGCACCGAGTCCCAGAACGTGCCCGCCGGGGTGTCCGTGTACTGGTAGGACTCGGTGGCGCGGTCGCGCCGCGTGAACGCCTCGCGCCCCGCCCACCACCGGCACACGAGCTGCCCCTCGATGGCGCCGGTCACGTCCTGCGGCAGGGGCAGCCCGTCGTTGGCGTACCCGCGGAACAGCGCGCCGTCGTCGCCCACGCGCAGGAAGTGCAGCGGGATGCCGAGGTGCACGGTGGCGAGGTTGGTCAGGCGCATGGCCGCGGCCTCGTGCGTGACGCCGAACGCGTCGCGGAAGTCCTCGACCGCCAGGTCCTTCTCGCGCTTGCGCCGCTGCAGGAACTCGACGGCCACGGACTGCGGGATGAGGCAGCTCGCCGCGAAGTAGGTGATCTCCACGCGCTGGCGCAGGAACTCGGCGTAGCTCCGCGGCCGTTCGTGGTCCAGCACGCGGTGCGCGATCGCCTGCAGCGCGAGCGAGCGCAGCCCGTGCCCGCCGGGGATGGACGCCGGCGGCAGGTAGATCCGGCCGTTCTTCAGGTCCGTGACCGACCGCGCCGACCGCGGCAGGTCGTCCACGTGCAGGATGGTCAGGCCGAGCTGCTCGGCCATGCGCGCCACCGTGCGGTGCGTGAGGGCGCCCGCCCCCGCGTACCCGGCGCGGTGGGTCAGCTCCTCGCCGAGGGCCTCGATCTGCGGGAAGTAGTTGTCGCGCTCCTGACGCTCCTGCCGCAGCTCCGTGTTCGCGCGGCGCGCCTCCTCGGGGGTGGCGATGGCCTCCTCCTCGCGCCGCGACAGCTCGGTGTGCAGGCCGACGAGCTGCTCCAGCACGGGCATCGGGAGCTTCTGGCTGGGCTTGACCGACGGCAGGCCGAGCGCCCCGAAGAGCGGGCCCCGCTGCGCACGCTCCAGGGCGATCTCCAGCTCCGCCCGGCGCGAGGGCGGCTCGTCGGCGAGCAGGTCGGGCACGGCCACGCCGACGGCGTCCGCGATGGAGCGCAGCAGCGACAGCCGCGGCTCGCGCCGCCCGTTCTCGATCAGGGACAGCAGGCTGGGCGCGGAGCCCACGCGTTCCCCCAGCGCCTCGAGCGTGAGGCCGCGCGTCGTCCGCGCATGGCGGATGCGCCGGCCGAGGGTGATGAGGTCCGGGGATTCCGCCCCGGCGGCGTCCTTGACAGCCATGGTTTGACGGTACGTGAAGATCGACGAATCTTCACGGCCGATCTAATGGAAAGTCGAGCCAACGGGGAGGGAGGCTGGAGGCAGCCCACCCGGCAGCGCAGGCCGGGGCCTCGACGGACGGAGCACCCGATGACCTTCACCGCGAACCCGCGCCGCACGCGACTCGCGATCGCCGAGCTCGCGCCCGACATCCTGGCCCCGACGACGCCGGCGCCCCGCGGGCAGGCAGGTGCCGCGCCGTCGCGCACCGCCCCGACGGCCCCGTCGTCCCCGGACCCCCGCGCGTGGGTGCGCCAGGTCGCCGAGCTCACGCAGCCCGACGAGATCGTGTGGTGCGACGGGTCGGCCGCGGAGAAGCAGCGCCTGCTCGACGGGATGGTGGAGGCCGGCACGCTGATCAAGCTCGACGAGGCGAAGCGGCCGAACTCCTACCTCGCCCGGTCGGACCCGTCCGACGTCGCCCGCGTGGAGTCGCGCACCTTCATCTGCTCGGAGCGCGAGGAGGACGCCGGCCCGACGAACAACTGGCGCGCGCCGGCCGACATGCGCGCCGAGCTGGACGGCGTCTTCGCCGGCTCGATGCGCGGCCGCACCATGTACGTGGTGCCGTTCTCCATGGGCCCCGTGGGCGGGCCGATCTCGCAGGTGGGCATCGAGGTCACCGACTCGCCGTACGTCGTCGTGTCCATGCACGTGATGACGCGCGTCTCGCCGCAGGTCCTGGAACTCATCGACGGCGGGCAGCAGTGGGTGCCGGCCGTGCACTCGGTGGGCGCCCCGCTGACGGACGGCGAGGCCGACGTGCCGTGGCCCTGCAACGACACGAAGTACATCGTCCACTACCCCGAGACCCGCGAGATCTGGTCGTACGGCTCCGGTTACGGCGGCAACGCCCTGCTGGGCAAGAAGTGCTTCGCGCTGCGCATCGCCTCCGCGATGGCCCGCGACGAGGGCTGGCTCGCCGAGCACATGCTGCTCATCCGCGTGACGTCGCCGGAGCAGCGCCGGTACCACCTGGCCGCCGCGTTCCCGAGCGCCTGCGGCAAGACGAACCTCGCCATGCTGCGCCCGACCATCCCCGGCTGGACGGTCGAGACGCTCGGCGACGACATCGTGTGGATGCGCCCCGGCCCCGACGGCCGGCTGCGCGCCATCAACCCCGAGGCGGGCTTCTTCGGCGTCGCGCCAGGTACGGGCGTCGAGACCAACCCCACCGCCGTCGAGACCTTCACGCACGACGCGATCTTCACGAACGTGGCGCTGACCGACGACGGCGACGTGTGGTGGGAGGGCCTCACGCCCGAGCCGCCGGCGCACCTGATCGACTGGCAGGGGAACGACTGGACGCCCGGCTCCGACACCCCGGCCGCGCACCCGAACTCCCGGTTCACGGTGTCGGCGGCGCAGTGCCCGTCCATCGCGGACACGTGGGAGGACCCGGCGGGCGTGCCGGTCGACGCGATCGTCTTCGGCGGCCGCCGCGCCACCAACGTGCCGCTCGTGGCCCAGGCGACGAGCTGGGACCACGGTGTCTTCATGGGCGCCACGATCAGCTCCGAGCGCACGGCCGCGGCCGAGGGCACGGTGGGCGAGCTGCGCCGCGACCCGTTCGCGATGATGCCGTTCTGCGGCTACAACATGGCCGACCACTGGTCGCACTGGCTCCGGGTGGGCAAGGCCCTCGACGCCGACAAGCGGCCCAAGGTGTTCCAGGTGAACTGGTTCCGCAAGGGCGCCGACGGCGGGTTCCTGTGGCCCGGGTTCGGCGAGAACTCGCGCGTCGTCGAGTGGATCGTCACCCAGCTCGACCGGGCGCGCGGCCTGCGCACCGACGCCGGCGCCGTGCACTCCCCCGTCGGCCTGCTGCCCGCGGAGGGCGCGCTGCGCACGGACGGCCTCGACCTGTCCGACGACGACCTCGCCGCCCTCTTCGACGTCCCGGCCGAGGCGTGGCTCGCCGAGACGGCCCTGACGGGCGAGTTCTTCGACACCTTCGGCGACCGCGTGCCCGACCAGCTCTGGGCGCAGCTCTCCCTGCTGCGCGAGCGGCTCGGCGGGGGCGCCTGACCGCCCGCACCTCAAGCTCGGGCCCGCCGGAGAGGCACCGGCGGGCCCGTTCCCTGCCGAGGTAGTTCCAGACCCCGCGAGGTAGTGGACCGGACCACTACCTCGCGGGGTTCCGGACTACCTCGCGGGGTTCCGGACTACCTCGCGGGGTTCCGGACTACCTCGCGGGCTCCAGAACTACCTCGACGGTCAGGCGTAGACCGTGCCCATGAGCTCGCGGACGTCGGACAGGGTGCGGTCGGCGACGTCGTTCGCCCGGGCGTTGCCGCGCGCCAGGACGTCGCGGACGACGGCGGCGCCGCCGGCGGCCAGCGTGCGCCGGCGCTCGCGCAGCGGGCGCAGCCCCTCGACGACGGCCTCCGTGACGACCGCCTTCAGACGCCCGGCGCCGGCGTCCCCGATCGACGCGGCGAGGTCCTCCGGCGTCGTGCCGGCGAAGTGCGCGCCGACGCGCAGCAGGTTCGCGACCTCCGGCCGCGCCTCCGGATCGTAGGCGATGTGCCGCTCGGAGTCCGTGCGGGCGCGGCGGAAGAACCGCGCCGTGTCGTCCTCGGTGGCCCGCAGCTCGAGCGCGTTGCCGCGCGACTTGCTCATCTTGGCGCCGTCGTTCCCCAGCACCGTGAGCGACGGCGTGAGCAGGGCCTCCGGCTCCGGGAAGTACGGGCGGGCGGCCGCGTAGCGCTGGTTGAACCGCCTGGCCACCGTCCGCGTCGTCTCGAGGTGCGGCAGCTGGTCCAGGCCCACGGGCACGAGGTTGCCGTGGCAGAACAGGATGTCCGCCGCCTGGTGCACGGGGTACGTGAACAGCAGGCCGGACATGCCGCGCCCCTGCCGCTTCTCGGCGTCCGCAGCCTCTGCCTTCACGGTGGGGTTGCGCTCCAGCTCGGCCACGCTCACCAAGGACAGGAACGGCAG